>CEQP01031834.1_pt1 | contig 10040 bp, 10 predicted proteins | sample 356291 | NCBI WGS metagenome assembly CEQP01 (sample SAMEA2621221, study PRJEB7988) | marine metagenome | isolation source: saline water (ENVO:00002010), including | reverse complement strand
GTCAATAGCTCTAGCAGCAGAACGTGCATCATTGTCATTCTCGTACAAAGCATTCTGTACCCATTGAGGTTGTTCTTCTGCCCATGCATGAAAGTCATCATCGTTTCTTATCTCATCAAAGTCAGGGTGCATTTGTAGCAACTCTGTTTCTGCACGTTGCTTACTTACACTCTGTTGCATATCATCTAGAGCTTTTACCTTTTCCTCTAGACTAGCCTGTTGTTCAGCAGCTTTCTTAATAGCTATTGTTTCTACTATACCTGCAACATCAGGATATTCTTTAGCCCATGATTCTATATCTTCATCAGACTTAGGAAGTTGTATTTGCTTCTTAGTTGACTGCTCTAGTTGTGCTTTAAGATTGTTAATCTCTGCTTTTAATTCGTCTGTTTGTTTTTGCTGATGCCTACGTAAATCAGAATATCTTTTCTTAAAAGTTCTTTCTTCTGCATTCGTAGGTTCTTCTTCTACTTCTTCTGATGAGGCATCTTGCTTTTGTTCTTCGATTAACTCTTGCAGTTCTTCCTCTTCCTGTTTTAGCTTTTCTTCTCTTGAGTATGGCCTAGATATAAACGCTGTTTTCTTAGGTTCTACTTCTACTTCTGTTACGTCTGACATTTTATATTTCCTTTCGTTGGGGCTATGGTAGCCTTATTAGGGGCATAGGTAGCCAACACATGTGGTCTATTATCTTGAAGCTAAACCACCACGCTTCATCTTCTTTTGTTTTTTTCTTTTAGGTATAAAGCCTCCTGTTGCAATCTCTGGATCTCCACCAAAATCATCTTGCTCTTGTTCAGCCATTCCTGTTTCTGCTGGATCTTGCGCTTGTGCCTCTTGTCCAGGTGTATCTACTCCACCTATAGCCTCTCCTTCTGGCGTATCAGTTTCATCTGATCTAATTCCATATAGTGCCTGTCTATCTATTTCAGTTTGTCTTTTATCAACTTCACCATCTCTATTAGTTGAGTAACCAAATGGAGTACTTCTTGATACGGTGCTGTATCCACCAACAGCATTAGCTGTTGATCCTTGTGGTCTATCACCACTAGCTACACCTGCTGCATGAGCAGCCATTTGTGCAGGACTAGCACCAAGTGCTGTGCTTTTTGCAGCAGCAACGGTTGCATTACTATATCCAGCTAAACTTTTATCTATACTGGCAGATAATTGTGCTGAAAACTCTGCAACTTTTGCATTAAAAGCAACAGGATCGTTAGCTCTCATTGCTCTCATTTCTTCAGCTTTTTCTCTGTTTTTAGTTCCTATACCTTTTGTGCCTGGTGTTGATCCAAAACCAAAAACACTTGTTGCTATATCTGCAAGAGTTGCATCATCATCTCTATTCATTAACGCACCTGTAATTCCAGCTACCTGACTAACAACTGGTGCACCAAAACCTGTTTTCATTTGAGCTTCAGCAAGATTACCTGTAAATTCTGATACAGCAGCAGCCATTGGATTGTCAATATTGAACTGACCTAAATTTGCTTGTTCAGTAGGAGACATTTCGCCAACACTTTTATCTCCTGCATCAGGTCCACCACCTAATTCACCACTTCCTAATTCAGTTTCTACCGTAGCTTGTGGTAATGTAGGATCTGCTAGTTCTTCCTGTTGCTGTGTCTCTGTTACTTCTGTATAACCTAATGGTGGTTGGTATACAGGATTACCCCTCACAAAAGGTATAAACAACTCTCCACCTGCATCATTTCTAAACTTTTTAATTTCATACTCAAACTGAGGTTGACCTACTAGCTGATCAAACCTACCCTGACCAGGCACTGGACCAAAAGTTCCAGGCACATTAGCAAAATCAGACATATCACCACCTGTTTGTAATTTAACAGGCATACCACCTGTATTCATTTTATTCATCTTACCTTCAGGTGGTCCAGCCATTATTATTAAATCTGTAGGTTCAAATGGCACATCATTATCTAGCACAGCTTCTTCAGAGTTACCCATCTGACCCATATCTTCCATACGTTGTAGTCCAGCCTTTGCTTCATCACGTAGCTTCATTAAAAATCTTAAACCTAAAAAACGTGTAACGTCAGCAGGAAATACAAATTCACCAGGACTTAGCTTTGCATCTATATCATCTCTAACTTCTTCTTGAAGTGATCCAGAGGGTACTTCATTTCCTGATACAGGGTCTTTTGTACCACCCTCATCTTTTAATCCACCTTCATTAAACATTTCCATTTGTTGTTGCATTGGTATTGCTCCACCCTCATTATATACAGCAGGTTTTCCTATTTTATCTGGTATTCTTAATTCTCTTAATTTTCCAATTCTTTCTACTCTCTCTGTTCTAGATAAATCATCTGTTTTTTTAATTTTAGCTAAAACTAAAGGACCAACCTGAACTAACTCATCAAAATTAAACACAGGCATCATAGTATCTTTATCGTAGAAAAAACTATGTCGTTCTGGATTAAAACCTACTTGTGTCCATTCTGGATCATCTATATATTTTTGCGCTAATTGAAAAGCATCTTCATCACTAACATTTTGCCATTCACCACCCATTGTTGCAAAGGGTGTTTTTTCTTTTTCCCCTTTACCTACACCCATCATTTTTTCTACTTTTTTAGCTGGATCTTTTCCTTCTATACTAAAAGAACCGTTCTTTAAAACTGCTGTTCTACCATACAATGTTTTATTTTTATCTGCTGTAATTTGAGCCACCCAAATATCTCTTAAATTATATGATGGAATGTCTAATCGTGTTTTAACTATTTCTCCTTTTTCTATAGTTTTATTTAAACCTACAATTCCTTTCTTAGCATTATTTTGATTTCGTGCATCTAAACCTGCAACTACATCTGTAAAAGACGGTAGCATAGTTTTTAAATCTTCTGCATTAAATTTTGTAGCAGGTTGATTCTCTTTTATAAAAGTTCTATACTGTTTACCTGTTATTTGATCCTGTTCTAATTGTTTTATCTGATCTACAAATTTACGTGTTTGTCTACGTTTAACTTCTTCTTTTGGAACTAACGCATCTTTACGATAATTAGGATCATCTTCAGCTATACCTAATTCATTTCTTTTATTTTGCACCCAATCTTTTCGTTTAGCTTCACTTTCTATTAACTCTAATGCTTCTTTTTTATCACTTTTAGTTGTTATAGGAGCCACTGCACTTTTACGTGCAGCCTCACTTACAATATCTGCTGCACTTTTAATACCAGATAATATACCACCTTTAACTGACATTTACATGATCCCTTAACCGTTTAATTCTACTGTAGGCTGTAAGAGCACCTTGTGCTCTGTGTATTGCTACCATGTCATTTGATTGTTCTAGAACTTTCATTTCTCGTTCTAATAACATATCTAAATAGTTACTGAAGTGTTGCCATTGGCGGTTGTTGCTGACCAGTGGCTTGAGCTTCTGGAGTAGCTCCTTGTTGTGGTCCACTAAACCCTTGTTCTCCTGGTATTGGTGCTTGTCCTGTTCCAATTGTTCCTCCTCCTGTTCCTGCTGTATCTGTTGGGTTTACTCCTGCTGGAGGTGGTGGTGCACCTGCTGCTTGTGGTGGTTGTTCTGGTGCAAAGCCTTTCATTATTTCAGCCTGTATAGATGCTTCATCCATATTGTTTGTAACTTTGTCTGGATCAAGATCAAGAGATTTTGCAATCTCACGAATGATATAATTAAACTTAGCAAATGGTGCAAGTGCTGGATTAGATGTTACACCTAAGAATTGCATCAACCTCTGACTACGTACTTCATTAGCCATCAAACTTTCTGTGCCACGTGCAACTACTTCAAGATCTCCTTTGATTGATGGATCAAAGTCAAACTGCATATTAAACTGAAATAGTCCTTCACCCAATGGTTTAAGTAGATAATCATCTACGTTTTTAATTACTGTTTTAATACCACCTGCTGCTGCACCCATTAACATAGATATACCTGATGCAGTTCTACCTACACCTGCTATACCTGTCTGTCCATGTGCAAAAGATGGAAAGCCTGTGCTCTCATCTGAAAGCTGTCTGGCTTTATCAAACATCATCATATTCTCACTAGAAACATTTGGATACTTTGTACCAAACAATGCCTGTCCTGGTGCTCCACCCTGTCTCCTAAATACTTTACCAGGATATACTGTAAGATCCTGTCCTGGTACTAGATTAGTTTCATCTACTTCTATAAGTAAGTTACCTGATAGCACAGCATTATCAACTGCCATACGCATAAAACCATTCATTAGTGTTTGCGTATCGTCCATGTTCTCTGCAATGCCTACACCAAAGAAACTGTATGGATTAAGTTCGTATGGTGCTGCAACGTATGGTATACGTGCTGGTTTAAATGGATTAAGCACTACACGTATTAGTCTACCATTACATACCCATATGTTTGCCTGTAACTCATCTAGATCTTTTAGATCTTGAGGTATGTCAATCTCTTGTTCTTCTAACAGATCTGTATCTACAGTACCCCAATACTCCATAACCTCAAAACGATCTATGTCATGCTCTGGTGCATAATCTGATAGATCGTCTTCCCAATACAGTTTAGTGTAGTTCTCACCTTCTGCTATCACTTCTTCAATCACGCTGTCTCTAAAGTATGGACGCTTTTTAAGAGCACGTAGTTGTGATCGTGACATCTTATGTCTTTCTATCACATACTGTGCCTCATCCATATTGTTAGCATCTGGATCTGGATAAAAGTTCCACACAGATACATGTGATACCTGTGGTACTGTTTTAAACATAGGGTCATATTCACCGTCATCATTCCAGTTAGGATATTCTTTGTCAACAGCAAATGGCCCTTTCATCACGCCTGTACCAAACAGGGACATCTCAAATGCTGTACTTCTTAGATGTTTACTTGCACCTGATTCTTCTAACTGATCGTGTATCTTTTTCTGCATTCGCTTTGCTGCAACCAATGCAGGGCTAACTGTAATTGCAGAACCTGTCTGACCCACACCCTCTCTAACACCTTCTATATCTCCTAACTTATTTCTATACTCACCTAATTTTTCCATTAACGATTGTTGTGTAGCACCTGGCTCTAAGTCATTACCATCACCAGCATATCCATAAGGACTATCTAATATGTCACTCACTTCTGGTGTTTCTTTAGGATCAAAGTGTACGTCACCTGCTACACCATCTGGTAGCTGTGTGGGATCTATACTTAACGGAAACTTATGATTAGCAAATAACACATCAACTATCTGTCCATATGCTGCTAATGTTTTTGTCTTTGTTATTTTTATAAATACTCTAGATCTTTCTGATTCTGTAAACTGCACATCAGAACCGTACAGTCCTCTGTAATTACGGTACGCTTTTATCCAGCGTTCTTCATCCTGATACCTATAATCTTCTGCTCTTTTATATCTTTCATTAATATATGGTATTAGATTAGATATACCTTCATCCATAGACTCTTCTGCATCTTCAAGATGAATAGCATCTTCTTCCATAATAAAATCGTCTGTCATTATATTTTTCCTTAATATCCAAAGACTGCATCTGCTACTTGCATCTGGCTAGGTGGTTTTCTACTTGGATCGTAATCAAATAAGTTAAACCTTGGTCTTGACATTATACCATATCGCAATGCATCATACAAGTGGTCTTCTGCATGTGTATCTATATCTTCAGGATTACGTTTATCTATTGGCAGTGCAGGTAACTGTGATATTAAATTTGTACATCCTGAAAAGAATACTAATCTAGGTTCTTCTGTAAACTCATCTACCTGTAGTCTTCTGTGTATCTCGTTCTTACCAGCAACTCTACTGCCCTTACTTCTATCTGATGGCCTCCACCTGCATCCTTTACTTATCATTTGTTCTGCAAGTGATGGTCCTGTGTCACCTCGTTTGTGCCACAAAGAACTATCCAATACACCATACTTTATGTTACCGTCACCTTCTTCTAGTTCTAATACCATCTCTGCTAAATCAGCAGCTAGAACTTTTGATACGTATAACTCTCTGTATATTATTATCTGCTCATTCGGTGCAACAGCAAACCAAAGTACACCACTATAAGAACCATAGCCATAGTCACATGCCCTAAACTTAACCCAGTTATGCGGTATATCAAAAGGTTCAACTACATGTATATTTCTGTTAAACTCTGTAAATGCTGCACCTTCTTTTATATCCCAATCGCCCTCTAGCAATTGTTTTCTTTGATGTTCAGGCAACGATAGTAGCATAGCTTCGTAGTCACCTGTATCAGCTAGGTATGGGTTATCTGCTAACCTAGCTGGTATAAACTTTCTTCTAAATAATGCTTTACCTGCTTTTGCGTGTCCTGCTGGATATTTTAATACTTCACCTGTTTCTATATCTGTGGCTGGAAAACTTTTGTTATATGGGGCAGGATCAATAAACATTTTCTTGACCCACTGATGCCCTGGTCCTCCTGGGTTTGTTGTAGCCCTCATGTACACACCTAATTCTGGTGCAGTGGAACGTAGACGAGATCGCATATAGTTCCATGCGAAAGGTGTAGACCATTGCGTTAACTCATCAAAACCTATCCAGCTAAATGCTAGACCCTGATAGCGCATTACGTCATCATCTCTATCTAGATATGACATCCAAAGTTTTGCTCCAGATGGTGCGGTCCACTGCATTTTTCTTTCTGACCATTTTATATTAGGACATACTTTTGGATATAGTTCTTGAGATTTAGATATAAGTTCTCTTAGTTCCTCTGTTGTATGTCGCAATAACAATCCACTAAAAGATGGATGGTCAAAGTATCTAGTAGGATCAGCTAACATTGCGTAGCTCTTACCACCTCCAGCACTGCCACCATACAATACCTCTCGTTCTGGTGCAGCTAAAAACTCTGTCTGTGGTCCATCATTTGGTCTAAATACTACATTAAGTTCTTGCTCTATTTCTGTAGTGTCATACTCTATTTTCTCAGGTGCTAATTCTTTTTGCACCGATTCTACTGGCTTCGATTTCTTCTGCCTTTTTGATCGCCTTTTCCGCATACTCTGCCCATTTGCGGATGCTTCTAGCTTTGTCCTTACGCTGTCGCTCATGCTTTATTCTTTTCTGTAATCCAAGATGTGATATATACCTTCCTGTATTCTTACTTAACCACGCTGCAACTTCACGCAATGAATATTGCCTAAGATACATTTTAGCTTTCTCCAAATGATCCAACTCTTCTTTGATTGGCAAGAGCAGGTCTTTATCTTCTGGATCGACTTCGTATCCGAATGGTATTGTTCTAGCAATACGTGGTACAGGTAGCCACTCATTTTCTTCCTTTATATCTGTTGGTTGTGGTAGTTTCCATTTGCCTAAACTTCTGTTCATCAGTCATCATCGTCTTCTGCTTTTGCTTTAGGTGGCATTAGCATTACACCACCTGTTGCCTCTACCTGCATCTTCTCTGTCTTCACTAAACCTGTGCGGTCTAGTAATTCTTTAGCTGCTGACATCTTATCTCGTATGCCTAGCTCTGTTGGATCTAGTAGTGCACCTGCCATAGCTACAGCAGCTTTAGGTGCATTACGTGCCATGTATTGTTGTGTAGCTTCTAGTATCTCTTCTTTCAAACTCTTAACTATATTAGTTGTAGAAGATCCCTCTGCATATCCAGCTAATTTCTTTGCAGTTGCTACATCACCATTTGCTTCATCAAATAGCACCTCTAGAAACTTTAACTGGTTCTCTGTATATTGTCTAGCCATTTAGCGTTCCTGTTTTCATAATGTTACTTAGTCTTAGTGCTCTGCCTTTTACCTGATCTGCCCACTTAGAGTCTAACATCTCTAAAGCAGCAGTACCATAGTCACCTTTATATATTGCTGCCCACATCTTTTTAAATCTATTTAAACGTGGCATACCTAAGTTAAACGCCATATTTATACACACCATCTGTCTAGCTTCATCTAGTTCTTCTACACATGGATGTGCTTTGCATAGCTCTTTTTCAACTATAGCTATATCATTTCTTAGAAGATACCTAGCCCCATACAGTGTAAGACCATTCATATATACGTCTTGCAAACATGTGTAACCTAAATGTTGAAGCTCTTCATCTGTTAAGCCTCTGTCTTCTAAGTTTCTGCCCACTCCTATTGTATCTATGTCAAGTGAATCAGTATAAACCTGTAGTTCCATGCCTTCATCAGCTATCAACATCTCTACAAGTTTGTGTGAATCATACTTCATTTATTTCTTCTTTGGCATTGCAAAACCAAAGTATGCACCAACAAGTGCAGACAATGATCCGTACATCATCATAAGAATACTGTCAGCCTCTGCAAATCTAGTAGGCCATATTAGCACAGCAGTTGTAGCTATCAGCATTGTGCCTAGTGCAGTCCATGCCATGTAACGTCTGTTAGATTGATATGCAACTTTATCTACTATTACATTTTCTTCTGCCATGTTTCTCTCCTATTTTTTCTTCATGCCTACTCTAGTGCGTAGTGGTGGTTTCTTTTTAGGTAATGGTGGTGTTTTTCTTTTAGGTTTTGATCTAGGCAATGGTGGTTTCTTTTTAGCTTTAGATTTTGTAGATGCTTTAGCTCCTTTAGGTTTATCATCTGATAGTGCTGCACCTATCACATAACCACCTAAACCAGCACCACTAACTGCAAGCAAACCTTTTTTTATAGCATCTTTTCTATCTTTCATTTGCCCACCTATAATATCATTTGCTAATTTTGTAATCCTTTTTGAACCTATTATAGCATTAACATCACCTGTTGATTCAGTTACTCTAGTAGCACCTGGCATTACTTTGCCTGTAGGTTTTCCTACTGCATCTCTACGCATAGTTTCTTTACCACCAAATTTATTAGCATTCTTATACATTTTATTGTATAATTGACGTTGTTTTTGTAATCGAGCTTTTTTTGCACCAGATGTCATGTCTATTGCTTTATCTACTGCATCCATCATATCATCCACTACACCTTTAAAAAAACTTATACCTTTTGCCATATATACCTCCTATTTTTTAAATAACTTAGTGGCACTACGTACCCCAAATGAAGCTGCCACAATTACTGAAAGAGCATACTTGTACCAATCAGGCATTAGTTGTAATTGTGCAAAACCTATCTGTACTATATCTTCACAACCAGGAACAAATGCCAGCACCAAAGGTATAGAGAACAAAATCGTAAGCCATTCATCTTTCCAGCTACCTTCACTTGCTTTAGCCTGTGCTATATCCCAATCTATCTCACCTGTAGCCTGTCTTTCTTTTATCTTAGCTTCAGACTTAATAGTAACAATTTTAGCTTCTGTCTTAGCTTTCTTCTCAGCTACATGACCATCTAGCCATGTACCAGCTAGATTAGCCACTGGTCCTATCAAAGATCCTAAACCAAACATCACACTCTCCTAAAACGTGCAGTCTTCTTTGCTATACTTTTAGGCTGTTTAGCATGTTGTTTTTTACTTTTACGTTTAGCTCTAGTAGTAGCAGCATATTCACTTGGTGTCAAGGACTTTATTGCAGCAGTAGGTAAATATCTTTCTCCTGTTGCTTTTGGTCCTTGTGTAGATGGTTTACCTGATTTGGTTCGCCACTTCTGTCTGCCCCAAGCTGATAGGCTTTCCTGTCGTTTAGTCTTCGCCATTGTTATCTTCTTTACAGTGACAGTCGCATCTGCAAACACTAGGATCACAATTACATTCTACACAACTGTCACATTTACATGTTTTGTCTTCCATCATCCAAATACTCTCCTGTCCACATCCACATCTTGAATCCAAAACAGATTTAGCCATGTCAACTTTTGTAACCTCCACCTTTTGCTTTATATTGCTTTGCCAGCATCTGTGCCTTTCTAGCACTCCACTGACCAGGTGCTCCACCTTTACCGCTAGCTTTAATACGATTAAATAAATTTTTACGCATACCTGGTTGTGTGTAGTTACCTGACTTATTTACGGTGCTACCACCTGATTTTAGTTTAAGTGCACTAAGTTGCTTAGACTGCTTCTTATGTGCAGCACTAGCTTTCGCTAACTTACCTGCTACTTTTTTTACTACTCTTTTTGCTTTTG
>CEQP01103675.1_pt1 | contig 10083 bp, 8 predicted proteins | sample 356291 | NCBI WGS metagenome assembly CEQP01 (sample SAMEA2621221, study PRJEB7988) | marine metagenome | isolation source: saline water (ENVO:00002010), including | reverse complement strand
GGTATAACTGCTTGTCAGATGGATATAAAAATTGATGGATTATCATTTGATGTACTTACTGAAGCTTTAAATCAAGCAAAAGAAGGTAGACTTCACATACTAAAAGAAATGTCTAAGACTATCAAAGATTCTAGGTCTGATCTTAAGGCGCATACGCCTAGATCTTTCCAGATGTCTATTCCAAAAGACATGATTGGTGCTGTGATTGGCCCTGGAGGAAAGATTATTCAAGAGATACAGAAAGAATCTGGTGCAACTGTACTAGTCGAAGAAGTTGATGAGAATGGAATTGTTAACATATTCTCTTCTAATCAAGAAGATATGGACAATGCAGTGGAAAGGGTTAAGGCAATTATAGCTGTCCCAGAAGTAGGTGAAACATATGTCGGAAAAGTAAAAACAATTAAAGACTTTGGCGCATTCATAGAATTTATGCCTGGTAAAGATGGTTTACTTCATATCTCTGAAATTAAATGGGAGAGAGTTGAGACTATGGAAGGTATATTAGAAGAGGGTGAAGAAGTAAAAGTTAAACTTATTGAAATCGATAGGAGAACTGGTAAATTTAGACTTTCAAGAAAAGCTTTATTACCAAAGCCTGAGAAAAAAGATAAGTAATGAGTGAAAAAAAAGTTGATATATTAATTATTGGCTCTGGTCCAGCAGGATATACTGCTGCAATATATACATCTAGAGCAGGATTAAATACAATATTGTATAAAGGAGATCAACCTGGAGGTCAACTGACCATCACTTCAGATGTTGAAAATTACCCTGGTTATCCTGATGGAGTTTTGGGACCAGAGATGATGATTGATTTTGAGAAACAAGCTGGAAGATTTGGTGCTGAGATTAAATCTGGTATGATTTCATCTATTGATTTTTCTTCTGATAAATTGATTGCTTTCTCTGATTCTAATGAGAAAATAATTGCAAAATCTGTAATAATTTCTACTGGTGCTTCTGCTAAATGGTTAAACCTTGAATCTGAACAAAGGCTAAATGGAAAGGGTGTATCTGCTTGTGCAGTTTGTGATGGATTTTTCTTTAGAGGTCAAGACGTAGCAGTTGTTGGAGGGGGAGATACAGCAGCTGAGGAGGCTTTATATCTATCTAAACTTACAAATAAAGTACATTTAGTTATAAGAAGAGATGAGATGAGAGCGTCTGTCATTATGCAAAATAGAATTAAGGAAAACGATAAAATTGAAATTCATTGGAATACCGAAGTTAAGGAAATTAAAGGTGATGAGTCAGTAGAGGGAATTGATATTATAAATAATGTTACTAATGAGATTAAGAACATATCGTTAGGAGGAGTGTTTATAGCTATAGGACATCAGCCTAATACCGATATTTTTAAGGAATATCTAAAGCTTGATAAAAATGGATATATTTTAACAAGACCAGGAAGTACAGAAACAAACGTTCCAGGTGTTTTTGCTACTGGGGATGCTCAGGATAAAATATATAGACAGGCAGTAACTGCTGCAGGGTCTGGGTGTATGGGAGCTTTAGACGCAGAAAGATATATTTCAAATAATTAATTATGGTTGATATTTTAGTGATTTTAGCTCACCCTGATGATGCTGAACTATGTTGTGCAGGAACTCTTCTTGCCGCTATTGATGAAGGTCTTAAGGTAGGTATGGTTGACTTAACTAGAGGGGAGTTGGGAACTAGGGGAACAGATAAGATAAGATTAGAGGAAGCTTCTAATGCTGCTAAAGTAATTGGTGCGGAATTTAGATTTAATTTAGGATTAAGAGATGGATTTATTAGCTCAGATGAAGAATCACAAATAAAAGTAGTTGAACAAATTAGAAAATATCAGCCTAAAATAATTATTACTAATTCAAGGAAAGATAGACATCCTGATCACGAGGCTGCTTCTAGACTGGTCAAAAAAGCTTGTTTTTTATCGGGATTAGTTAAGGTCAGCACTAACTATGAAGGAGAAAATCAGTCTCCATGGAGACCAAAGACAATATTATATTCTATTCAAAATAATTATGTAGATCCTGACTTTGTGATAGATATTACTAAGTTTTATGATAAGAAAGTAGAGGCCATAAACTGTTTTAAAAGTCAGTTTTACAACCCAAATAGTAAAGAGCCAAAATCATTTATTTCATCAATAGAATTCATGAATTTTATTAATTCCAGGGCTATAGAGATGGGACATTCAATCGGCACTGTATATGGAGAAGGTTTTACTTCTGAAAATAAACTTCAAATTAATTCTTTAAATAGTATTATTTAAGGATAGAGTTTACAAAGCTCCCAGTTCTTAGAATTTTTTTTATAAAGTATTCTATCGTGCATTCTTGAAGATCTACCTTGCCAAAATTCTATTGATAGTGGTTTGATTAGGTATCCACCCCAGAAGTCAGGATATGGTATGTCTTCATTTTTAAATTTATTTTCGAAATACTTAAATCTTTTTATTAAATCTTTTGAGTCTTCTAATTTGCTGCTCTGTTTAGAAGCCCATGCAGCAATTTTACTTTTTCGTGGTCTTGAGTTAAAGTATTCAACAGAATCTTTAGTTCTTATTTTACTTACAATCCCTTTTATCACAACCTGTCTTTCAATCTTTTTCCATAAAAAGACAGAGGACACGTTATTATTTTTTTGAATATCATTACCTTTTCTACTTGTATAGTTTGTAAAAAAAATAAAGCCCTCTCTGGAAATATCTTTAAGTAAAACAGTTCTAGAGTTAATTGAATTATTATTAAATGTTGATAGCACCATTGCATTTGGCTCAATAACTTCATTGTTTTTGGCAAACTCAAACCAATTCTTAAACTCCTTAATTGGATTACTGTCGAAGTTCTTTAAATCAACTATTTCACCAGAATAATCTACTCTCAAGTTTTGAATTCCTTTCATAATTAAATTATATTAATAAAATGGACTTTGACTATTTCAACTTTAAATCTAATAATAAAGTTACTAAAGGGAGCTTAATTTTATCTCAACCTTTAATGAAGGATTTAAATTTTGAAAGATCAATTATTCTTATTTGTGAACATAATTCTGATGGAAGTTTTGGTTATAAGCTAAATGATAAATTAAATCCTAAATCAATAATTACAGAGTTAGATCAAAATATTAAGGAAAATTTATACATTGGAGGTCCTGTTGAAAATTCATATTTAAATTTTATTCATAACTCAGATCAAATTATAGATTCATTAAAAATTACTGATGAAATTTTTTTAGGAGGTGATTTAGATACTGTTTTAGATAAGACTTCCAATAGTATTAATACTTTTAAAGTAAAGTTTTTTTCTGGGTATTCAGGTTGGTCTTCTAATCAATTAGATAATGAAATAGAAGAAAATTCTTGGATTGTTATTAATGATTATATCTCAAATTTTATTTTTAATGAAATTGATGAGAAATTTTGGAATTCATTATTACATGATAAAGGAGGAAAAAATAAAATATTTTCTAATTATCCTAAAGACCCTTCTTTGAATTAAAATATTAGTTAAATTTGTATCATGTCTGAAAAGAATAAAAAAGTAAATCAAAATGAGTCTGAGAAGATAAACTCAGATAGTAGTAGTTCAGATTCTATTTCTGATAAAAAAGATGCTCCAATTTCCTCCGAAAAAAATCCAAAAGAAAATAATAATAATGTTTCAAAATTAATTGATAATAATCCTATTAAACAACTTAGGAAAAAGAAAGAAATTATTAAGAAACTAAGAGAATTAGTTAATGGTGTAGAAGATAAGGATACTTTTAATAAAGTTAAAGAGTTACAGAACTCATGGAAAGAAATTGGTCAAGTTGATAATTCTAAGGATAAATCTTTGTGGACAACTTACAATGCTTTGCTAGATAGATTTTATGATAATAGAGGTATTTATTTTGAATTGAAGGATTTAGATAGGAAAAAAAATCTAGAATTAAAAACTGAGATTTGTAAAAAAGCAGAATCTTTAACTGGTGAATCTAATGTTATGAAATCTGTATCAATTCTTAATGAACTTCATACTGAATTCAAACATATTGGGCCGGTGAGTAAGGATTTTCAAGAAGATATTTGGGATAGATTAAAGAAAGCATCTGATGAAGTTTATAAAAAGAAAAAAGAGTTTATATCAAATATTAAAGTTTCACTAAATGAAAACTTAGAGAAAAAAATTAAACTTCTTGATGAAATAAACAAACTTAAAAAATTCAATACTGAAAATATTAAGGAATGGAATTCAAAAACAAAAATTGTTCTATCATTTAAAGATAATTGGAATTCTATTGGTGGTGTTCCAAAATCTTCTTCAAGAAATATCAGCAAAGAGTTTTGGAATTCATTCAAAGAATTTTTTGCTAATAAATCTAATTTCTTCAAAAAAATAGATGAATCTTTTAATTTAAATCTTAAAATGAAGCAAGAATTGATAGAGAAAGTCAATTCAATAAAATCAAGTGATAATTGGGAAGAGACTTCAAAAGAAATTCAGTCTATACAAAAACAATGGAAAACAATTGGAAAGGTACCAATAAAGAAAAAAGATAAAATTTTTAAGGAATTTAAAGAATCTTGTGATTTCTTCTATGATAGAATGAGACTTGAAGACAAGGATACTATTAAAATGTATGAGGATAACTTTTCTAAAAAGAATGAAATTTGTGATAAAATTCAGAGTCTATTAGAAAATGATGTAGTTGACCAGGATGAATTCTTTAAACTGCAGGTTAAGTTTTTAGAAATAGGCCATGTTCCTAAAGATAAAATAGATGCAGTAAAAGTTAAATTTAAGAAAACTATTGAGCTTGTTCTTCAAAAGTCTTCAAAATCAATGGATCAGGATGATTTCGATAAATTTAAATTTATTATTGAATTGAATTCACTTGCTAAAAACCCTTATTCAAAAAATAAAATTGTAAAGAAGAAATCTTATATAATAAAGAAAATAAATTCAATACAATCTGAAATTAAAAATTTAAAAAATAATATTTATTATCTCAAGGAATCAGTTGCAGCGGATAATCTCAAAAAAGAATACATGAAAAAAATAAATAATTCCGATAAAGAAATTGAATCATTAAAACTACAACTTAATCTTATAAATAAAGTTTGAATTTTCCATCACTAGAAAACTTTAAATCTGTCTTAAAGAAAATTAAACCATATATTAGGAAAACTCCTATTATATCCTCTTCTTCTTTAAACAAACAATTTGATTTAGATATTTATTTTAAGTTAGAATTGATGCAGAAAACAGGTTCTTTTAAGACTAGAGGAGCTATAAACAAAGTATTAAACTTAAGTGAAAAAGAAAAATCAAATGGGGTTGTAGCAATTTCAGCAGGTAATCATGCCCAAGCCACATCCTGGTCATGTTCAAAGTTTGGTATAAAATCAAAAATTGTTATGCCTAAAACTGCCCCTAAATCAAAAGTAAATGCAACTAAATCATATGGTGGACAAGTAATTCCTACAAAAGAAAAAATGATGGAAGTTTGTCAAAAGTTAATTGATAAAGAAAATTTAACTTTTATTCATCCTTTTGATGATTTAGATATAATACTAGGACAGGGCACTGTTTCTTTAGAGGTTATTGATGAAATTAAAAATTTAGACTATGCATTTATTAGTATAGGTGGGGGTGGGTTAATTTCAGGAATGTCTTGTGTTTTAAAACAAATTAACCCTCATATTAAAATAATTGGTGTTGAGCCACTAAATTCTAATGTTATGACTAAAAGTTTAATTTCAAATACACCTGAAACTTTTGATACTATAAATAATAAGACAGTTGCTGATACATTAGCAGCTCCATTTGCTGGTAAAATAACTCTTGAGTTTGTAAAAAAATATGTTGACGAAATAATAAATGTTTCTGAAGATGAGATGATAGAATCTTTAAGGGTAATGATAGAAAGATTAAAAATAGTTCCTGAACCAGCTGCATCTGCTTGTTTTGCACCAATTATTTTTAATAAAATCAAAATTCCCTATAACTCAAAATGTTTGGTAGTAGTTTGTGGCGGAAATATTGATTTAGAAAAAATCAAGGATTTATTTTGAAATTTAAATCTCTACTTTTTCTTTTAATATTTCTATCCCAAAATTTATTTTCCTATGATACCACAAGAAATAAAGTTGATAGGAATTTTTATAAATTTTTATTAGTTGAAGGAGTTGTTCTCACGGGCGCTATATCATATCTTAAAAATGAATGGTATTCTGATAAAAAAAGAGTTCCTTTTCATTTCTATAATGATCTCAAAGGCTGGAATCAAATAGACAAATTTGGACATTTTTATGCTTCTTATTTAGAAAGTAATGTAGGGTATTCATTAATGAAGAAATTTAATTTTTCAGATAAACAGTCATTATATTTAGGGGGTTTTCAGGGATTAATTCTTGAAACTCCAATAGAATTTTTTGATGCTTATTATGAAGGGTGGGGTTTTTCTGTATCTGATATGGTTGCTAATGCTTTAGGGTCTCTTTTTTTTATTTATCAACAAAAAATATTTGGTGAACAGTTAATTAAACCTAAGTTATCTTTCAGTAGAACAATTTATGCTAGAAATGCGAATGGTTTATTAGGAAAAAATAATTTACTTTCAGAATTTATATATGACTATAATGGTTATACCTATTGGTTTTCATTCTCTCCAAATAAACTATTTAAATTGAAAAAAATACCTAAATGGCTAAATTTTTCTATTGGATATGGTTCTGATGGTATGTTAGGAGAGTTTCAAAATAAAGAATACTACAGGGGATTATCTCTTCCTAGTTATAAAAGGTATAGACAATATTATTTTTCATTAGATATAGATTTTTCTGTAATAGATACAAAATCTAAGGTATTAACTAAAATATTTAATGTGCTTAGTTATATTAAAATACCTTTTCCTACAATTGAATTTTCAAATAATAAATTAAAAGGTCACTTGATTTATTTTTGATTTTTGCTCTAAATAGTTTTAGAAATCTTTTTAAATTTTTTTCTTTTTAAATTGATATTATATTTGCCAAAATAAAAATTTAAGCCTCGTTAGCTCAGATGGTAGAGCAAGTGATTTGTAATCACTAGGTCGCTGGTTCGATCCCGGCACGAGGCTCTTAAAATCGGTTTTATTTTAATTAATTTTCTACTTATTTTTACCATGTTTAATAAATACTTAAATTTTTAATACTATGAGAATAATTTATATCATGTTTTTACTTTTTGTTTCATTTTATGGCTTTTCACAGCTTAAAACCCCTTCAGCAAGTACATCTTCTGAAATAGAACAGGTTGTTGGTTTGACTGAAATTGAAGTTGACTATAATAGACCATCTAAAAGAGGTAGAGTTATATTTGGAAATTTAGTACCGTTTGGAAAAATCTGGAGAACAGGTGCAAATAGTGGAACAGAAATTAGTTTTTCAACAGATGTTTCAATAAATGGTGAAAATATTAATGAAGGAACATATTCAATTTTCTCAATACCAAACGAAGAAAGTTGGCAAATTATTTTTTATTCTGATACAGACCTATGGAGTGTTCCAAGGAATTGGGAAGAAAGTAAAATAATATTCCAATCTAATTTTAAATCTAATACTAATAACAAAGTAGTAGAAACTTTCTCAATTTCATTCGAAGATATTACAAACAATAATGTCAACTTAGTATTTTCTTGGGATGATACTAATGTAATCGTTCCTATTGATGTGCCAACAAAATCTTTAGTTGAAGATCAAATTAAATCAATAATGGGAGATGATCCAAAATCAAGTGATTATTATTCAGCAGCTGTTTATTATTTACAAGAAAATATAAATCTTGATATTGCATTAAAATGGATGAATAAAGCTATAGAAATGATAGAAAATCCCAGGTTTTTTCAGCTTAGACAACAATCATTAATTTTAGCAGCTAACGGTCAATATAAAAATGCTATAAAAGTTGCTGAGAAGTCCTTAGAACTTTCTATTCAAGCAAATAATGGGGATTACGTAAAAATGAACAATGATTCTATTGAGGAGTGGTCAAATATGTAAATCAGTTCAAATTTTAAATTATATCAATTTAAATTGAAGTGAGAATTAAGTTCCTATTATTTTCTCTTATATTTTTTCATTTTAATTGTTTTGCTCAACAAGTAAGAATAAATGAAGCTATTTCATCAAATTCTATTTTTATTGATGAGGATGGTGATTCACCTGACTGGTTTGAATTATATAATTACGGAAATGAATCTATATCTTTAAAAAATTGGTCAGTATCCGATAAAGACGACAACCCTAAAAAATGGATTTTCCCTGATATTTCAATAAATGCTAATGATTATTTGTTGGTATGGGCATCAGGAAAAGATAGAGGAAATTCAAATACTTTTAGAACATTAATAAATTGGGGCGATGAGTTTAGGTATATAATTCCTGATAGTCAGACTTCAAATAATTGGAAAAATTTAGATTTCGATGATGACAATTGGCAAACTGGTAATAGTGGTTTTGGATATGGAGATGGTGATGATGAAACTATAATACCAAATGGTACTCTTTCTTTATTTATTAGAAAAACATTTACAATTAATGATTTAAATGATATTGAAAGTTTAATATTAGATGTTGATTATGATGATGCATTTGTAGCATATATAAATGGAGTAGAAGTTGGAAGAAGAAATATAAGCGGAAATCCTCCGTTATATAATTCAGTTCCTTATACTGATCATGAAAGTGCAATTTACAAAAATGGAAAGCCTGATAGGATTACAATCACAAATTTTGATGGAATAATAAATTCTGGGGAAAATATTTTTGCATTGCAGGCCCACAATATTTCAAATACATCTTCTGATTTTACTATAATACCATTTTTAAGTGTTTCTTTGAATTCTAATAATACTGATATAGGTATTTCTCCACCAGAAATATTAGGTTTAAATAATGATAATTTACATACGAATTTTAAAATTTCTTCAAATGGAGAAAATTTATCCTTATATGATGATAATGGAAATAAAATAAGTGAATTAAATATTATTGGAATACCTGCTGATATTTCACTAGGAATTTCTAAAAATAATGAGTTAGTCCATTTTATTACTCCAACTCCAGGATATGAAAATTCATTCAATTATTTTCAAGGTTCTAATCTAACAAATATTATTTTTTCTAATGATGGAGGATCTTTCACAGGTGAATTAAATTTGTCTTTATCAGGTACTTCTGGTAATGAAATTATAAGATATACACTTGATGCATCTGAACCAAACGATAATTCATTGGTTTATTCAAGCCCTATTAATATAAATCAAACAACCGTATTTAGGGCAAAAGTCTTTGAACTTGGACATATTCCATCTCACACACAATCAAGAGTCTATATTTATAATGTTAATCATACTTTACCTATTGTTTCATTAATATCAGACCCAGATAATTTATTTGATAATGATGAAGGAATATATGTATTTGGTGATTCATTTGATCAAAATTATCCCCATTTTGGAGCTAATTTTTGGGAGGATTGGGAAAGACCGATTCACGTATCAATATATGAAAATAACTCAAATTATGAGACAAGTTTTAACGGTGGGGTTAAAATATTTGGAGGATGGAGTAGAGGTCAAGCTCAAAGGTCATTTTCAATTTTTGCAAGAGGAAAATATGGAAATTCAGAGATAAACTATAGACTTTTTCCACAATTAGATTACTCAGAATTTCAATCATTTATTTTAAGAAATTCAGGCCAAGATTGGCTTAGAACTTCAATAAAAGACGCAGCCTTGACAAGTCTTTTAGATGGTACAGGATTGGATTATCAATCTTACAGGCCAGTAGTTACATATTTAAATGGAATGTATTGGGGAATTTATAATATGAGAGAAAAAGTAAATGAACATTTTATTGCATCTAAACATAATATTGACTCCGAAGAAATTGATCTTTTAACTAATAATTCTGAATTAGTTCATGGTACAACTAGCGATTATGATGAATTGATAAATTTTATTTATTCAAATAATTTATCTGTTACAAATAATTATAATTATGTAAAAGATAGGATTGATATCAACAACTATATTATATACCAAGTTTCTCAAATTTATTTT
>CEQP01064489.1_pt1 | contig 10089 bp, 10 predicted proteins | sample 356291 | NCBI WGS metagenome assembly CEQP01 (sample SAMEA2621221, study PRJEB7988) | marine metagenome | isolation source: saline water (ENVO:00002010), including | reverse complement strand
GTCAAATTTAACATTTCTTCAATGATTGTTGAAGACCTTGACCAAGTGTTAATAACTTGGTTAGATTTAGCTTCATTTTTTGCTCTCAAAACTTTTTTTAAAAGCTTTGAATCTACAAAAGGTCCCTTTTTTATCGATCTAGACATTTTATTTTTGGTATCTCCTTCTTAAAATCAATTTATCACTTTGCTTGGTTTTTCTTGTTCTCTTGCCTAATGCCGGCTTACCCCAAGGTGTTTTTGGATGTTTCATACCTACACCCGTTTTTCCTTCACCACCACCATGAGGGTGATCATTTGGGTTCATTACAAGACCTCTTACTGTTGGTCTTCTACCTCTGTGGACATTTCTTCCGGCTTTACCTAATTTTTGGTTTTTATGATCTAAATTTCCTACTTGCCCAATGGTAGCTTTACAATTTTCTAATATTCTTCTTACTTCACCTGAAGGCATTCTTAATAAAACATAACCAAATTCATGCGCCATTACTTGTACAACAGTTCCAGCACTTCTAGCTATTACTGCCCCTTTACCCGGCGAAGATTCAACATTATGTACTAAATATCCAACAGGTATTAATTTTAATGGCAAAGAATTTCCAACTTTAATATCAGAATCTTCGCCGCTCATCACTTTTTCTCCAACTTTCAATCCATCTGGAGCAATCATATAAAATTTTCTACCGTCATTGGATTTTACTAATGCTATTCTTGCACTTCTATTTGGATCATATTCTATTGAAAAAACAGTCCCCTCTGTTCCTTCTATTGATCTTTTGAAATCAATTATCCTATATCTTTTCTTGTGTCCACCACCTCTGTGCCTTACAGTAATTCTACCTGTATTATTTCTACCAGCTTTTTGCTTCATTGGTGCCAATAAAGATTTTTCCGGTTTTGATTTTGTAATCTCATCAAAATCCGCAGAAATTCTTGAACGCTGTCCTTCAGATGTCGGTTTATAAGTCTTCATTATGTTCCTTCAGAAATATTTATAGTTTCGCCTGGAGATAAAGAAACTATTGCTTTTTTATAACTAGGAGTAATTATTCTATTTCTTCCAAAAGTTTTAGGTTTTCCTTTCTTCAAAATAATATTTACTGCCACAACCTTCACTTCAAAAAGTTCTTCGATAGCTTTTTTTACAGATGATTTATTAGCATCGTTTGATACTTTAAATGTATACTTTCCTGATTCCTGAAGTATAGTACTTTTTTCAGTTATAACAGGTGAAATTATTATGTCACTTAAAGTTCTAGTTTTCATTTTTTAACCTTTTTTTTACCCCAAATTTCTTCAATTTTTTTAAAACCCTCTTCAGTTATTAATAGATGATTTGAATTTAGGAGATCATAAGTATTTATAAGATCAGCTTGAATAGTTTTAACATTCGGAATATTTGATGAAGATTTAATTATACTTTTATTAATCTCAGACTTTTCAAGTAACATATGACTCTTTTTTGGAAGATCTAAATCATTTACAATTTTATTCAATTTCTTTGTGCTTATATCTTTAATATTTAATTTATCAATAATTGTTACTGTCCCTTCTCTCATTTTTTCTGAAAGAGCCATTTTAATTGATGCATTTTTTACTTTTTTTAATATCTTTTTTTTATAAGAGCGAGGATGTGGTCCATGAGCAACACTATTTCCTAAAACATGGGAAGATCTACTTCCAACTCTAGCTCTGCCTCCACCCTTCTGATTTCTTAATTTTGCAGTTGAATAACTTGCATCTTTTCTCCTTAAAGTATTGCTAGTCCCTTGCCTCTTATTACTCAATTGAGCTACAACAACTTGGTGAACAAGCACATCATTAAAAGGGTGCTTCCATATGTCATCTGAAGCCGAAATTTTCTTAATTACATCACCTTTTAAACTTTTCAATTCAACTTGCATAATTTTCCTTTAAAACAATAACCGTATTTGTATTTGCACCAGGCACAGAGCCCTTAACTTCTATAAGGTTGTTCTCTTTATCAATTTTAGTAATTTTTAATCCTTTTTGAGTTATTTTTTCTGAACCCATGTGACCAGACATCTTTGTTCCTTTCCATACTCTTCCAGGAGAACTTCCAGCACCAATTGATCCAGGTGCTCTATGCCTATCAGATTGACCATGAGTCTTTGGGCCACCTTTAAAATTATACCTTTTGACAGTTCCAGCAAAACCTTTACCTTTTGAGATTCCTTGTATAGAAACCTTCTCTCCTACTTCAAAAATACTACAATCAAATGATTGCCCGACTTCAACTGAATCAACGCTACTTGAAGAAACTTCTTTCAAAATCTTATATGATGTATTACTTCTTTTCTGGTGCCCAATTTGAGGACTATTTAAACTTGTTTTCTCGTCAAACCCAATTTGTATAGATTCATAACCATCTCGTTTAGTAGTTTTAACTTGCGTTACTTTACAGGGACCAAGCTTTATAATTGTTGTGGGGATAGCAAAGCCATTGTCATCATCATAGGATGTAGTCATTTTGAGTTTTTTTCCAATTAATCCATTAATCATTTCAATCTAACCTCATTTTTATATCCACACCAGCAGGTACGTTCAATCTAGTTAAAGAGTCAATTGTTTTTGATCCAGGGTCAACAATATCAATAATTCTTTTATGGATTCTAAGTTCAAAATGCTCCCTTGATTTCTTATTGACATGAGGAGATCTTAAAACACAGAATCTTCGAATATTTGTTGGCATTGGAATTGGTCCAGCAACAGCAGCACCAGTTCTTTCAGCAGCTTCAAGTATTTGTTGAGCCGATAAATCTAGAACTCTGTGATCGTAGGCTTTCAAAGTTATTCTAATTGCTTGATTCGACATTCTTATTTATCCTTAATTGGTGCTGGTGCATAGTGATCTAACTCTTGTGTAAAACTAGCTCTACCGGTCGTGTTTGATCTTAAAATAGTTGCATATTGGAAAGTTTCTGCAAGAGGAACATGTGCCTTTACAATTTGTAATCCTGCTTGAGGCTCCATAGATTGCACTTGTGCTCTTCTACTTTGAAGATCTCCTAAAACATCACCTAAAAATTCTTCAGGAGTTACAACTTCCATAAGCATTACAGGCTCTAATATAAAGGGGTTAGCTTTTTGGCATGCCTCTTTAAATGCCATTGATGCAGCTATTTTGAAGGCAACCTCAGAAGAATCAACTTCGTGATGCGAGCCATCAATTAAAATAGCTTTGATATCAACAACAGGGTGTCCTGCTACAACTCCAGATTGAGCTGCTTCCTTAAACCCTTGTTCAACAGGACCATAATATTCTGTAGGTAAAGTAGCTCCAGTAATTTCTGATTCAAAAAGAAGACCGGAACCTGCTTCGAGAGGCTCTATTCTTAATGTTACGTCACCAAATTGCCCTCTACCACCCGATTGACGTATAAATTTTCCTTGAGCAGATGCAGTTTTCCTTACAGTTTCTCTGTAAGCAACTTTTGGTGCACCAACATTTGCTTCGACTTTGAATTCTCTCTTAATTCTTTCAACTATTACATCAAGATGAAGTTCACCCATACCAGCTAGCACCATTTGACCACTCTCTTGATCAGTATTAAATTTTAAAGTTGGGTCTTCATCAACTAACTTAGTAACGGCAATATCCATTTTATCTTGATCTGCTTTACTTTTTGCTTCAATTGCAACAGATAAAACAGGGTCAGGAAATGACATTGATTCTAGTAGAATCCTGTCACTTGGGTCACTAAGAGTATGTGCAGTGGAAATTTCTTTTAAGCCTACTACTGCAACAATGTCTCCAGATTTAGCAGTTTGAATTTCTTCTCTATCTTCTGCATGCATTTTTAGCAGTCTTCCAATTCTTTGCTGTTTATTTATTGTTGTATTGAAAACTTTATCACCTGCGTTTACTGTTCCAGAATATACTCTCATATAACATAATCTTCCAACGTGTTCATCAGTCACAACCTTGAACACAAGTCCAGCAAAAGGCTCTTTGTCATCAAGTGCCCTTTTCATAACATTATTACCTTCGATATCTGTTCCTTCTACAGCCGGTAAATCATTTGGAGATGGAAGGTAATCACATACAGCATCTAGTAAGTGATGAACACCTTTGTGTTTTAGAGCAGAGCCAACAAATACAGGAAATATTTTTAAATCTAAAGTTGCTTTTCTTGTTGCTCTTTTAATTTCTTCTACACTAATTTCTTGGTCTTCCAAAAACTTCTCCATTACATCATCATCAGTCTCAGCAATTTTTTCAATCATATCTTGCCTAGCTTGCTGAGCTTTAGCCAACATATCTTGAGGAATTTCAACCTCTTTAGGTTCAGTTGGATTATTTCCTTCATCATATACGTAAGCTTTCATTTCAAGAAGATCAATTAACCCTCTAAATTCAGCTTCGGCTCCGATTGGAAGCTGCATAATTACAGGATTTGCATTTAACTTATCAACAATTGTACCTACAGCAAATTCAAAATCTGCACCAAGCCTATCCATCTTATTAATGAAGCATAATCTAGGCACATTATGTTTGTCAGCTTGCCTCCATACAGTTTCTGATTGAGGTTGAACGCCTGATACTGATTCAAATACAACCACAGCACCATCCAAAACTCTTAAACTTCTTTCGACTTCTGCTGTAAAGTCAACGTGACCTGGAGTATCAATAATGTTTATATCATAATCTTTCCATGATGCTGCTGTTGCCGCAGAACCAATTGTTATACCCCTTTCTTTTTCGAGTTCCATAAAATCCATGACAGCTGTACCGTCATCAATTGAACCAATTTTATAGGTAGCTCCTGTAAAAAATAGAACTCTTTCAGTAACAGTAGTCTTGCCTGCATCAATATGAGCAATAAAACCAATATTTCTTAATTTTTGTAGATCTGCCATATTCTTACCACCTGTAATGAGCAAAGGCTCTGTTCGCTTCTGCCATCCTATGTGTATCTTCTTTCTTTTTTACCGCAGTACCTTCGCCATTGGAAGCATCGAGTAACTCTTGGTATAGCTTTCTCTTTAATGACATTCCTGACCTTGATCTGGCTGCATCTACAATCCACCTTATACCCAATGATAATCTTCGGGCTGGTTTAACCTCTACTGGCACCTGATAAGTGGCTCCACCAACTCTTCTTGGCTTCACTTCAACTGTTGGCATTACATTCTTCAATGCTTGATCAAAAATTTCTTTACCAGGTTTATTATTTTTTTTCTCAAGTTCTTCAATTACTTGGTAAAGAATTCCTTGAACTACAGATTTGTTGCCACCATACATTAATTTATTTGTAAATCTCACAATTTCGGTACTGTTATATTTTGGGTCCGGTGCAACTATTCTCTTTTCTGATCTTCTTCTTCTCGACATTATTGCACCATTATTTCTATTTTGACGAAGGTTTCGCGGTTCCGTATTTACTTCTTCCTTGGAGTCTTCCTTGGACCCCTTCTGTATCAAGCGAACCTCTAATTATGTGATATCGCACACCAGGTAAATCTGGAACTCTTCCACCTCTTAAAAGAACAACTGAATGTTCCTGAAGATTATGTCCTTCGCCTGGTATATAAGCAGTTACCTCCATACCATTTGTAAGTCTAACTCTTGCAACTTTTCTCAAAGCAGAATTTGGTTTTTTGGGAGTAACAGTTCTTACTTGTAAACATACTCCTCTTTTTTGAGGACTGTTAGTATTAGTATTCATTCTGTTTTCTAAAGAATTAAAGTTAAATCCTAAAGCAGGAGTGTTGGACTTCTTTTTTGGAGTCCTTCTTTTTTTTCTAACGAGTTGATTTATAGTAGGCATATATATTTGTCCTAATTAAATATAAATTAAAAATTATCGTTTCATTAAACTAAAATGAATCGCAATCAGGGAGTATATATTTGAATGGAGTTTGCGTCAACGACTTTTGTATATTTTTTTTTAAAAAATCCCCAAATATAAAAAAAATAATGGAAATAAGACTTTTATAGAAAAAAAAACAATAAAAGATTATTATAATTTTTGAACATTTTCTTAGAAAGGATTTTTATTTTTGGTTACAGAGAAAAAAACTATACTTAGTGTGGGTTTAAGTTCATCGAAATCTGATGAAATAATTTCCAAATTTTCTAATTCTGATTATTCACTTGAACAAATTAAAGATATTGAAAATCTTGCAGATAATGAAAATGAAGAAATAATAATAGTTTCTGGTGAAGATTTGAATCTTGATCTTTTTAAAGAGAATCTCAAGAAAGCTGAAAAAGCTGATAAAAAAGTTATTGCTTTGATGCCTTTAAAGGATATGGATCTTTTAATTTCAAATTTCTCCAGACCTTTTTTTGATTTTTGCCTTCCTCCTCATGATGTAAATGAGATTTTCCTGAGAATAATAAATGTTATGACGAAGTCAAACCAAAGTGAAAAAGAATTGATTGTAATTGGGCCGCTTACAATAAACCAAGAGAGTTATGAAGTTACTTTAGATGGTGAAAAGATAGATTTAACTTTTAAAGAATATGAATTATTAAAATATCTAGCTGTAAAACCAGGGAGGGTATTTTCAAGGGAATCATTATTACATAGCGTATGGGAATATGATTACTATGGAGGAACAAGAACTGTTGATGTCCATATTAGAAGACTTAGAAGCAAAATCAATAATATAAAATATAACTTTATTGAAACAGTTTGGAATGTTGGCTATAGATTTAAAATAACTAACGAAGCGCAGGTATAAAAAATGAAGAATAATAACCAGGAATCAATAAATTATGTACTAAATCAAGCAAGTGAAAATGAAGTTAAATTTATTAGGTTATGGTTTACAGATTTATTCGGTAACATTAAAGGTTTCGGGATTACAGATTTTGAATTTGAAAAAGTTTTAAATGAAGGAATAAGTTTTGACGGATCATCAATTTTTGGCGCTGAAAGGTCCAGTGAGACAGAATTAATAGCATTTCCTGACCCAACAACATTCCAAATACTCCCATGGCGCCCAGATGCACCAGCAGTTGCAAAAATTAATTGTGATATTTTAGATAAGGATGGTAATCCATCAAGCTTTGACAGCAGATTTATCTTAAAGAATAAAGTCAAAGAATTAGCCGAATTGGGATTAACTTTCTACATTGCCCCTGAAATAGAGTATTACTACCTTGAGAGTTCAGATTCTATGAAGCCAATTGATGAAAAAACTTATTTTGATCAATTTGGCATACATGATGATTTGGAGTCCGATTTAAGAAGAAAAACTGTGTTATGTTTGGAGCAAATGGGGATACCAATTCAAAAGTTTCATCATGAAGTATCCCCAGGTCAACAAGAAATTAGTTTGAGATATAGTGATTCAGTAACAATGGCTGACAATATTCAAACATTTAAACTTGTTGTAAAAGAAATAGCTATGCTTTCTGATGTGTTTGCAACCTTTATGCCAAAACCTTTTGAACAATATGAAGGCAATGGAATGCACCTTCATATCTCAGTATTTAAAAATGAAAAAAATCTTTTTACTAAAAACAAATCTAAATCTGGCCTTTCAAATGAAGGTGAACAATTTAGTGCTGGACTACTTAACCACATGAAAGATTTTATGATCATTTCTAATCAGCACGTAAATTCTTATAAAAGAATAGTTGCTGAAAATGAGTCTCCGACACACATAAGCTGGTCTCATGCACCAAACAACTTCAATATGATTACGATTCCAAAAATAAGAAAAGGTAGTGAAGATTCTTCGAGAATAAAATTTAGAATTCCTGACTCAGGATGCAATCCATATTTAACTTTCGCATCAATAATAAATGCTGGCTTAAAAGGAATGAAAGAAAATTATAAATTAGCTCCCGAAACAAAAACGTTATTAGATGCAAATAATGACAGCAGGCTACCAAATAACCTTGGAGAAGTTCTTGATCATTCTACAAATAATGATTTTCTAAAAGAGGTTATGACCGAAGAAGTACTAGAAATTTATCTCAAAGGCAAAGAATCAGTTTGGAAGGAATATTTAAAACATATTTCAAAATTCGAGCTAAACAATTGGCTCAATTTGTAGATTGTTATATATAAAAAGGATATAATTTAACAAAGATTTAACATTTTAAACAATTTTTTTCTTAAAATCGTCCTTTAATTGTTATTTATTATATATAACGTTATTTGTTAACAATCTAATTATGCCGTGATAAATAGTAAAAAAATAAAAGATAATTTTAATTTATTGGAATCAACAGGTTCGTATGACCCAAAGCTTGAAAGAGATGCATGTGGAGTTGGTTTGGTTGCTAAAATTACAGGTGAGCCGTCTCATGATATTGTTGAAAAAAGCCTAAAGGCATTATGCAATCTAGAGCATCGTGGTGCTTCAGGTGCAGACCCTGATACAGGAGATGGAGCTGGAATACTTATTCAAATTCCTCATGATTATTTTCGTGATCAACTTAATTATTTAAATATTGAATTAACTAAAGATAACTATGGCACAGGCTTAATATTTTGTGGAAAAACGGAAAACGATAGAAAGAAAATACAAGAAATTTTTGAAGATTGTTCCCATGAACTCAATCTAAAAGTTTTATTGTGGAGAGACGTTCCTACTGCTCCTGAAAAAATTGGTCAAACTGCAAGAGAAATTATGCCTTTAATTAAACAAGTTTTTGTGGGTAGCATAAACAATGAACCCATTGATAATATTGAACAAAAACTATTTATTCTTCGTAAAAAATTTGAAAACATTGTTTCAACAGAATTTAAAGATGACATTAAAGATCTAATTTACATTTGTAGCCTATCCAGTACAAAAATTGTTTACAAAGGGCTTCTTACTTCTGAGCAGGTAAGGGAATTTTATATAGATTTACAAAATCCAGATGTTAAAAGTAGTTTCGGCTTAGTTCATTCAAGATTTAGCACAAATACCTTAGGTGATTGGAAATTAGCTCATCCATACAGGTTTATCGCTCACAACGGTGAAATTAATACGGTTAGAGGCAATAGAAATTGGATGAGCTCACGAGAACCAATTTTAGGTTCAGAAAAATTTGGTGATTACGTAAAAGACCTATTTCCTATTTGCGATCAAAATGATAGCGATACAGCTTCTTTTGATAATGTTTTTGAATTATTGAATTTAGGTGGAAGAGAACTCGAGCATACTATGGCAATGATGATGCCTGCATCTTGGGATGGGCATGAAACTATGAGCGATGAATTAAAAAATTTCTACAAATTTCACAGTATTTTAATGGAACCTTGGGATGGCCCTGCACTAGTAGTATGCACAGATGGCAAGAAAGTTGGTGCTATTTTGGACAGAAATGGTTTAAGGCCATTCAGGTATTCTGTAACTAAAGATGGAACCTTAATTATGGGATCTGAAACTGGTTTAGTTGATATAGATGATGAACAAATAGAATATCGCGAGAGATTAAGGCCCGGAAGAATGTTTTTAATTGATTTTGATGAGGGCAGAATTATTCAAGATGAGGAAATAAAAGAATCTTTAGCAAATTCAAATCCATATTCTGAATGGCTCGATAAAAATAGTATTTCTTCAAAAGATTTTAAGAAAGATAAATCTGAAAAACTTAATTCCTCTTTGATAAATATGCAACAAGTTTTCGGATACACCCAAGAGGACTTAAAGTATCTTATAGAGCCTATGTCAAAATCTTCAAAGGATCCTGTTGGGTCAATGGGTAATGATTCACCAATTTCTATTCTTTCAAAAAAGCCACAAAATTTATATACATATTTCAAGCAAATGTTTGCTCAAGTTTCTAATCCTCCTTTAGATGCTATAAGGGAAAAGTTGGTTACTCAAATATCACTTCCTGTTGGCAGAAGATTTAACTTATTGGAAGAAAATGAAAATCAAAGTTCAATATTATTTTTAGAAAAACCAATAATAGATAATCACACTATTTCATCCATCAAAGATTTAAATAATGTTGGCATGAAATCAAAAGTAATAAGCACTCTAATTAAATTAGACAATAACAATAATTTTGATTTAATCGATGGTATAAAAAAACTAAGAGAAGAATGTGAGAAATCAATTAATGATGGCTACAACATACTTGTTCTTTCAGATAAAAAACTTAAAAAGGGTT
>CEQP01157427.1_pt1 | contig 10097 bp, 8 predicted proteins | sample 356291 | NCBI WGS metagenome assembly CEQP01 (sample SAMEA2621221, study PRJEB7988) | marine metagenome | isolation source: saline water (ENVO:00002010), including | reverse complement strand
ACACGTACGGAGGTGTTGAGTCCTATCTTCAGCGGCTCATTTCGACGCATTCCTTTTGTGCGAGGGATACTGGTTCTGATAGAAACTCTTACCTTGGGATTAAAGGCTCTCACTTGGTCATCAGCAGTTGCAGCAGGGGAGGTTAAAACTGCTGATGAGGCGTCAGGTCTCACGTTTCTCGATTGGATAATTTTCTTAGTAGCGTTTGGGATTGGGATAGGTGTTTTTTTCGCGGGACCCGTGATTGTGACCGGTTGGCTAGAAGCAACTCTACCATCTTGGTTAGTGCTACTGATTGAGGGCGCCCTGAGACTTGGATTATTGCTGGCATATATCTGGGGGATCGGACACATATCTGACGTAGAGCGAATGTTTCAGTTCCATGGTGCTGAACACATGGCTATTGCTGCGGCTGAGTCTCTAGACCGATTAACCCCTGAATCAGTAATGAAATATTCCCGTTTACATCCAAGGTGCGGGACTTCCTTTTTGTTGATGGTGGGTCTTGTTTCTGTCGTTGTCTTTGCGTTCGCCGGCAGTGAGCCTCTTTGGTGGAGGGTATCTTCTAGACTATTGTTGATTCCAGTGGTGGCTGGTGTTGCCTACGAGTTAATTAGATTGGCCGATCGATTTCAGCAATTCCGGGGGGTAAGGCTTATTACCGCAGGTAATCTTAATCTCCAAAGACTAACCACTCGACCTCCAGAATTAGAACATGTCGAGGTTGCAATCGAAGCTGTGAACTCTGCTCTCGACTCTGAGAAGGAACTACAACTTGGCAAAAATACATAATCAGTGGCTCGTGCCGTAGCGGTAAAAGTCAGTAGCCGCTACGATTTGGTCGAATCGAACCTGAACGGATGGGTGAAAAATGACTTCTTCTAATCTCACTGAACAAATTATTTCAGCAGCGAAAAACGAAGGCCGTACGCTTCTAACTGAAGTCGAATCAAAAAATCTATTGATGGCTGAGGGAATTACCGTCACTGACGCACATCTAGCTACAGACGCCGACGAGGCAGCAGCTGCTGCAGAGAAAGTTGGCTTCCCTACGGTGATGAAAATAATTTCTCCTGACATTGCTCACAAATCTGATGTAGGCGGAGTAGTGGTTGGACTTGCGGATGCTGACGCCGTCCGCACTGGTTACGAGGAGATGCTCCGGACAGTGCGGGAATCTGCCCCTGATGCTCGAATTGATGGAGTTTCGATTCAAACCATGGCGGAACCTGGTATTGAGGTCATCGTCGGCTCTACCACTGATCCACAATTTGGCCCGGTAATGATGTTTGGCCTAGGTGGTGTATTTGTGGAAGTACTGAAAGATGTGTCTTTTAGGATCGTTCCATTAGCATCGAGAGATGCTTCGCAAATGATCAGAGAGATTGATGCGTTACCAATATTAGAAGGCGTTCGAGGTCAGGCGGGGGCGGATTTGGGTGCCTTGGAACAACTGTTGCTTGCGGTATCGGAATTGATCGAACGTCGACCAGAAATCGCCGAGCTAGATTTGAATCCAGTGTTTGCTTACCCCGATGGGGCTATAGCGGTGGACGCGCGCGTAGTCCTTCACGAAGAATAGAGATTGTAGGGAACCAGCATGAAAATCGATAACGAAAGACTACATCGGGCACTGAATCCACGCTCAGTCGTGGTGGTTGGTGATAAGGGGCCGCAATACATGTGGCTAACAAATATGGAGAATTTCACCGGGGAACTTTATTCGGTTCAGGTTGATCCGAACGAGATCCCTGGGATTGAAGAGAAACAAATCCCTAATTTTAGTTCAGTAGCAGAGGTTCCTGGTGATGTTGATCTTGTTATTTGCGCAGTACCTCGCCAAGTCACTCCAATAATTGTTGGGCAGGCCATCGAGAAGAAAGTCGGTGGTATTTCAATGTTCACTTCTGGTTTTGCAGAGACAGGAGAACCGGAGGCAATCGAACTGCAGGAGAAGATCGTTTCTGCCTGTCTCGAGGATGGTATGCCGCTCGTCGGTCCGAATTGCATGGGTGTGTACAACCGTGAACTAGGAGTTAAATTCAACGCCCAGCAGGAGCAAGGTGCGGGTTCAGATGTGGGCGTTATATCACAGAGTGGTACCCATGGGATTGGGATCTCACTAGGTGCTCAACGATTAGGGATCAAAGTGGGCCGTACTATTTCCATTGGTAACGCAGTTGTCTGTAACGAAAGTGATTATCTTGAGTACCTCATTGACGATCCTGCTTCGCCAATAGTGGTTATGTATTTGGAAGGCGTGAAGGAGGGCCGAAGATTCTTTGAAAAATTGAAGGAACTTGCGGCAAAAAAACCAACCGTGATTTGGCGTGGTGGTGGTACTGACGCTGGTGCCCGAGCGGCACACTCACACACCGCCTCTCTGGCAACTGACACGGCGGTCTGGGACGGAATGATCCGTCAAGCTGGCGCTATCCCAACCGAGTCACTTGAAGATACTTTGGATGTTTTGACCACACTGGTCCATTCACCTCCATGTAGTGGTAAGGGTGCAGCTTTAGTTGCTATGACCGGCGGTCAGAGTGTCGCAATAACAGATCAGTTTCAGAGGGCTGGTTTTGACGTCCCTGAGTTGACTCAAGATTCCTATGATGTTCTTGGTGAGTTTTTCGTAACGATCGGGGGTTCGTATCGGAATCCGTTCGATGCGGCAAGCACAATTAGGAGTGAGACCGAAAATCTAGAGAAGATACTTGAAGTTTTGGCAGAGGATGACAATATTGATGCAGGAGTAGCAATCGAATTGACTACAGCAGGATTTGACAAGGATCCTGAACGTCTAGACGCTCAGCTGAGTCTCCTCGCGGAGTATCGCGAGAAGACGAATCAGCCCGTGGTTGCGATGATGCCTGAGGGTGGTGCGGTGAGCGGACAGGCGGAAGTGGTCGTATCGGCAAGAGCAAGGGTCTCTGAACTGGGATTTCCGGTATACCCGTCTTTCAGGAGAGGTGCGGAAGCACTAGCTCGAAGCCAGTCTTACTGGCACTGGCGAGGTGTGCCAAGCTCATAACTTTGAAATATTCTGACTTATTGAAGAATATCTCCGACACTCAAGATCTCAGATGCTGGGACTTTCTTAGATCCTGGCTGCTGCACTCTTTGAAGAGTGATGCTGCCGCCGATGACAGACACTTCTACACCTTGATCTGTAGCAGACAGGACGGTTCCTGGGACATCCTTTACGCCACCACCGGGTAGGTAGGAGCTTCCGAATAATTTCAGCGTCGAGCCATTTAGACTGGCTGATGCCCCCGGTTGCGGGTCACATCCCCGGATAGTGTTATGCACCAATTGTCCATGGGCACCGAAATTAATTACCCCATGCTCTGGCTCACATGGGCCTTCATAAGTGGCAATAGTTTCGTCCTGCACGATACTCGGGGCGTCACCGGTCCTGACTAGACCTACCGCCTCTGTCAGTGCTTCTACTCCCATTGGATACAATCTGTTGAAATATATACTGCCCACAGTGTCATCGGCTTCGATAGGAGTGCTTTTTTGTAATATGACCGGGCCGGTATCAATTCCTTCATCGACCCAGAAAATTGTCAATCCCGTTTCTTCTCGTCCTTGCAGGATGGCCCAATTCATTGCAGCTCTGCCTCTGTGCAACGGAAGAAGGCTGGGGTGATACTGAATCGCACCATGTGTTGCCGCGTCAAGTACATTCTGTCTAACTATGTCTGTAACAAAAGCAAACACAAGTAGATCCGGCTGCCACGATAAATATTCGTTGAATTTTTCTTCATTTCGTAGTTCACGGGTGAAGATGTTTGGAATACCGGCATCTTTCGCTGCATCATCGAGAGGGTCACTTTTGCCGTCTGCAATTTTTGGTGTTGAAACACCTACCACATTCTCACCGGCCTCCTGAAGGGAGTCGAAAACATCTTTGCCAAATGCTTGTTGCCCAAACACTACGATTCGCATAATTACTTCAACCCTCCGCTACCCCGGCTCAGACCGTTACTGCCCTCATAGTACCGGATCAAAAGCATGAGGGCACAACAGGAGAATCTACCATTGCATTCATTAATTGTTCAAGTGCTTGACCATGAACGGCTGACATTCTCCCGGTCGGACCACCGGCTGATCCGATTGCAAATACGGCAAAGCTCAGGAACACACTCGTCACGTAGAGATCTGCCATCTCATGGGCGGACATGACAGGAATTCCGTGTTTTTCTAGTGATACTCGGTAAGTATCAATCAGGCTTTGGTGATTTGCTTTGTACTCGTTTGGGCTAAGGCTTAGGGTCAAAAAATAAGCTAAATCGTAGACGCCACTGGCGATAGATACGAATTGCCAATCAATTGCAGTCACCTCGCTGGTAAACCGGTCTAGAAAGAGATTGTCCGGCCGAAAGTCTCCGTGGATCAAAGTGGAGTGATCAGAACAAATTCGTTTCAATAAATCTGGGTATGTTTCAACAGCGCGGTCGATTAGAGGTGTTAAATGTATGGGAATATCTGACTTCCTTTGTAACATTTCCCATGCCTGCGAAAAGGCATTTTGGACCGGTTGGGCGTTGTGCAAACCGACAGTAGTCTGTGGCAGCCAGTCCAGTCCATGCAGTAACTCAGACCCCCAAAAAATAGAGTGGAAAGAGGCTAAAGCGCGCACAATTACGGCTGCTTCGCCTGCTTGATATCCATCTAATTGATTCCCCTGATTATCGGCAGATTGAGCTTCAAGAAGAATTAGATGGCCATCCCCCTCGGGAAGATGTTTGAAATTATTGTATAAACATTTAGGAATGCCCATTTCGGACTTTGAATCGATCGAGTGAGAGAATTCATTGTAGAAATTGATTTCTCGTTCATACCAACGCTGGAAAGTAGCCACTGGTAAGGGCATAGCTGGCGTGGATTTGGCAATTATTTGGGTGGGTCCCTCACCGTCTTCGTAGCCAATATTCAGGAGCGCTACCTCACTGTTCACTCCTTTCATTTCACCTATCTCTTGACTTAGTATTTCCCTTACCGAAGTGAGTCCGTCGATTAATTTCTGGTCTCTGAGAAGCTTTGTCAACCATCTTGGTGTTAGTTCGTGATAGGTGAGGGGAGCGTTAGTGGATTTCAATTTCAACCGTCTTAAGTATTGCCAATTCGATTACAGAGTATACGCCTCCAATGATATTAATCCTTACACATGTACACAGGTGCCAAGGGCGCTATATTTACATGTGTTTTATCTTTAAGGAAGTGACCTTGTCAAGTTCAATCCCGACTAACTTTGAATTACCTGTTGACCGCCATGTGCTTTCGAATGGCCTCCGAATTCTCCTACATAAAGATTCCTCATCTCCAGTCGTATGTGTCGCCGTTTACTACCACGTAGGCATGCGGTCAGAGCCAAAAGGCCGCACAGGATTTGCTCACTTATTTGAACACTTGATGTTCCAAGGATCTCAGCAACTTGGCAAGATGGAGCTTGTCTCCCAGGTGCAGTCGGTCGGTGGAACACTTAATGGCTCTACTCGATTTGACTTTACAAATTATTGGGAAGTTGTACCGTCGCATGCTTTGGAACTCGTACTGTGGATGGAAGCCGATCGGATGCGTGGACCCAACATTACTGAAACTGAGTTAGTGAATCAACGAGACGTAGTGAAAAATGAAATAAAGGTGAATGTACTAAATCGACCATACGGGACGTTCCCGTGGCTCGATGTGCAGGAACATGCATTCGACAATTGGCATAACAACCATAACGGATACGGGGATATGGTCGATTTAGATGCGGCAGATTTGAAAGATGTCGAGGAGTTTTTCTACCGCTACTATTCGCCTCGCAACGCAGTTCTTTGTATTGCTGGTGATTTTGAAACCGAAGAAGCTCTTGGCTACGCTGAGAAATACTTTGCCGATATTCCTGCCCAGGAATTGCCGGTGCCGGTGGATATTTCCGAATCTCAGCAATTTCAGGAGAGGAATATTCATAAGATCGACAAGATGGCATCTCGGCCAGCCCTGGCGGTGGCATACAGGACACCTGAGAGAGGCACCAAGGAATTCTATGCCCTCGGTTTACTGAATTCTATTCTGACTGTGGGCGATGATTCTTTGCTACGACAACGACTTGTGCGCCAAAAGGGATATACCAGTTCTGTGTCCGGATCGATGAATTTCCTTGGACATATGCATAATGCGGAAACGCCACTGGTACATACCACATCGCTTATACATGATCAGGATGTGAGTCCTGATCAAATTCTCGATGACATGGATGAGGTAATCGCATCGCTTAAATCGGACGACTTTGATGAAGACTTGCTGGTCAGAGCAAAGACGAAGGTAAGGTCAGGGTTGTACGGCTTGCTGTCTGGATCAGGATATCCGAGATTTGGTGTGGCTGACCTTCTTTCTTCGTTTGAACTGCTCGAAGGTAACGCGGAGAATGCATCTGATATTCCAAGACGGTTCGACGAGGTCAGTGCTGACGATCTAGTCCGGACTGCCTCGAACTACCTCGTCCCCGAAAACAGAACGATCATTAGACTCGAAGCTGGAGTTTCTCCATGAATGGTGCGTTGCTTCCTCGTCCAGAACTTGGTGATATTCGTCCTTTCGAGGCAAATCCGAGAGAAATAAATAAGTTAGACAATGGGATGGAAGTATCTTCTTTCGCGCTCGGTCGGGCACCACTCGTCTTCCTTCGGTTGAATATTCGAAATCACCGAGTCTTTAACCGAGAATCGATTTGGCTTGAACGATTCTCAGCCCAATATTTAAACGAGGGCGGTGCAGGTTCCTATGATCCTGATTCGCTTGCTCGCGAATTCTCCTCCATTGGCGGTCAATTACACATTTCTGCCGATGAGGCAGCTACAACTTTTTCCACGACAGTGCCTTCTGAGAATCTTTCAGCAGCATTGAACTTACTTGGACTTGCGGTGAAAGAACCAACATTCCCTGAGCAGGAGGCAGAAAGGATTCGCGATAATCTCCTCCGAGAGCTGGAACTGTCTCTGGATCAACCTCAGGTGGCGGCTGCACAGGGATTCCGTAATTTGGTTTATGGTGATGATCACCATTTCGGTAACCTGTTGCCTCAGAGAGAATATCTTCAGGAGTTCGGTCGTGGAGATGCTCTGAATTATTGGTCAGAACAACAATCAGCAGACCGAGCACATATCTATGTCTCAGGCCAGTTCGACCGAGAAGTATTGGTAAATGAAGTTGAGAGCAATTTCTCAAACTGGAAAGTTGGTGGGGTAGCATTAGGTGATCTGGGTCCGGCCGTTTGGAACCACAAAACACGACTGTTCAATCGAGATCAAGCGGAGCAGTCTACTATCTATATGGGACTCCCGGTCATTTCCCCTGGTGAGTCTGATTGGATTGCCCTGGAAGTATTGAATGCTTTGTTAGGGGGCTCATTTCATTCTCGGATAACTCTGAATATCAGAGAAGATAAGGGATACACATACTCCCCAAGATCGGCTCTACTGACTCAACCAAATGATGGTATCTGGCTGCAAATGGCTGACGTGACCACAGACGTGACCGCAGCTGCCATTAAGGAAATCTTATTTGAAATAAGTCGGATACGTACTGACCCGCCTGAATTAGATGAGCTCCAGGATATAAAACAATATATGGTCGGTTCGTTTATTCGGCAGATGTCAGAACCAGTGTCACGCATGGGTCATTTCGTCTTTTCAGATCTACACGGAATATCGGATGACGAAGACGATCATTACATTGAACAGGTGATGAATCTACAGCCAGAAGATATTCGACGTACCGCGGAAACCTATCTCGATCCCTCACGATTTAGCGTATCTATTGCCGGAGACATTGATCGTATTAAGGATTCATTGTCTTCGGTGGAGGGTTTAAGCCCCTTTGAGACGGCTACGTGATCAAGTTGTTTTGACAAGCACTTTTGAGAGCAGACGACAAATCAGAGCATTAACGCAATTACTTCGGCAACTGTTTCTTCCCGTATACGGACCTACCTTTTTACTGTCAGCTGGCCAAGGGGCGGTGATGCCGATACTTCCTCTTGCTGCCCAGGATCTTGGTGCATCGATCGCTTTGGCTGGGATAATCGCTGCTCTTAGGGGATTAGGTAATTATATTTTTGATATTCCAGCAGGAATTATTGTCGGCAGGATAGGTGAGCGCTGGTCCATTCTATCTTCCGGAGCAATCCTAGTAGTCGCATGTGTATTTGCGATTTATGCGATAACCGCTATCGAGTCATCAACGACAACTGCTCTGATTTGTTTTTCTGCTGTAATTTTTCTCATGGGTGCTGCGTCATCGCTCTGGCAGGTCGCTCGCTTGGTATACATTGCCGGCGCTTGTTCGGAAGAACTTCGAGGGCGAGGGATATCGCTTGTGGGTGGGTTTACTCGAGCGGGGAGATTTGCAGGACCGGTACTAGCTGCGTTCCTATATACCTTCAGCGGTTTGGAGATGGCATTCGTATTATTTTCTATTTTTACTTTAGTGGCTCTAGTATTGATTCTCTCGTCTTTTCAAGACACGCTGCACAGAGTTCCTGAAGATACGATTTCACTGCGTGAGATCGGCGTAGTAATCATTAATTACAAATCTATTTTTAGTACCGTTGGCGTTGCAGTTATTTTGCTGGCTGTGGTTAGGCATTCTCGCGATGTATTTTGGCCGTTGTGGGGTAGTCAGATTGGTCTTAGTGCACAGGAAATATCTCTCATAATGGGGCTTTCCTTTGCCGTAGACACCGTACCATTTTATTTTGCCGGGATAATAATGGATAAATTCGGCCGCCGAGCAGCGGCAATCCCGAGTCTGCTGATTCTCTCGGTCACCACGTTGGGCTTGATTTTCACCGAATCTTTTTCTGAAATGCTCATTGTTTGCCTGATTAGTGGATTTGGGAATGGACTCGGTAGTGGCATCGTAATGACCATCGGTGCAGATCTCTCGTTGCCAGAGAATAGAGGGCAATTCATCGGTGTTTGGCGGCTTGTTTCTGACACTGGACAAGCTGGCGGAAGCATGCTGGTAGGACCTCTTGCAGCTATCACTTCACTTGCATTTACTGTTTCAGGGATCGGTGCAATAGGTCTACTAGGAGTGTTGATGTTCGTGTTTTTTGTACAAGAGCCTAAAACAATTGAGCTACCTTCACGATCGACTGATGACTCTAGTTGACTGGGTCATTAAAAAAATCTTGATCCCCATCAGCAACTTTCCACATATACCACGAGCCAGCCGAGCAATAAGGTTCCCAGCGCTGACCGATTTCCGAAGCTACTTTAGGTGTCACTAGTCCCTCGACTTGATAGGCAATTTTCATGCCATTCCTTACTCCGAGATCTCCGACGGGGAGAATGTTAGGTCTTCGTAACTGCGACATCAGAAACATGTGAGCAGACCAAACTCCTAATCCATGAACCTGGGTGATACGTGTGATCACATCTTCATCAGTCAAGTTAGTTAACTCATCAAAATCAAGCTCCCCAGACTCGACGTGCTCAGCAAGGCTCCGAAGATATGAAGTTTTTTGTTGTGATACTCCAGCAGCTTTAAAGACATCACTTCTTGTGTTCAGGACTTGCCTAGGCGACGGGAAACCAGATTGTAGAGTTCTCTTATATGAAGCGAGCCAGCGCTTCTGAATAGCTGAGGCTGCCGAGCCCGCAAGTTGTTGAAACATGATTGTTCTGCACAGTGAAGACCAACCATCAGAAGTTGGTGGGCTTGGACGATAAAAACCGTACCGTTCGATTAACGTTCGTAAGATAGGGTCTTTTTCCTGTAGATACAGGCCAGCCTTTTTCATCCATCGGACTCTCGCATAATTATTTATCGGCATACGATGATTCTATCTGTTAAACCTCTAATCAAATTGGACCTTTGGTCGAATTAGGTTGTATGCTTTAGGTTCCTGTCGAGGTAGCTCAGCTGGTAGAGCATTGCCCTGAAAAGGCAAGGGTCGGCGGTTCGAGCCCGCCCCTCGACACCATTCTCTGTTTGAGCGGTATCCCTTGCGAGAACTTGGGAGGTGTCAATGAAAAAGTTGGTCAGTTTACTTATTGGGCTTCTAATTTTTCTGGGCACAATTTCTTGCTCGAGCGAGA
>CEQP01117310.1_pt1 | contig 10110 bp, 7 predicted proteins | sample 356291 | NCBI WGS metagenome assembly CEQP01 (sample SAMEA2621221, study PRJEB7988) | marine metagenome | isolation source: saline water (ENVO:00002010), including | reverse complement strand
CGGGAAGTTCGCGCCACCGGAACGGGCGGTCCCAGTCCCCGGCGTAACCTCGATCCGGTCTACCCCATTGTGGACCACGACAGCATCTTCTGCGATCGACCCATTAGCATAGAGGTCGCGTCCGCCTAACCCTGTATTTTCGGCCACCTGCAACGTTACTCGAAGAGCGCCGTCGTCAATCTCATCCATGGATTCGACTGAGATTCCGCTGCCAAAATCGAGGGCTTCTGCATCGGATAGACCGACCCCGTATACTGTCACATTGGTAGATGAGCCCTGTAAGATGGCTCGAGGGTGAACGCCAGTGACCACCGTGCTGCCAACTGCGCGCTTCATTGAGATGTTTGGTCCGATCTCATCGTAATCACCGCGGAACCACCGCCCCCATATTTGCTGCTGGTCACGCTCGATGAACATGACCTCGCGCAGTTCGTCGTCGCTTCCAGGGTTCGACCTTCCGCGCCACTGGTAGCCGGTGTAGACCGTCGTTTGTCCCGTGCGTTGAATCTGTTCGCCAGACTCCGCGTATACATACGATGAGCTCGTTTTGAAGACGCTCGCGTCGTTCGGGTCAACTGAAATCATCATGGTTCCGTAGAGCGGCCCCTTGCCCGGTTCGTGACCTGAGATGGTCCAGGTGCCTTCGAGTCTAGCCGGGCGCTTGTTGGCGGACCATGCCGACCACTCTGGCGTTTCGAGAGGAAACACCTCTCCGAGGTGGTTGATAGCCCGCTCCATAGGATGACGGGGATCATCTTGCTCGGATGCAGGTCCCGTGTAACGAAATGCCTGCCAGTCGGATAAGGGGTACAGAGCTCTGTGTGTTGTGATCAAAAGACCCCATTCTTCCTCTGTTCGGCGCTGTGTCATCACTCGGCCCATCGAGTGACACTGAATGCAAGTGTACTCAACGTCAGAATCGCCATCCCAATCGTGATCGTCACTGCGCCGCTCAATCTCGAACATACCGGGCCGGAGCTCTTCCGGCGCGAGGCCCTGCTCATTGGACAGATAGCGAACGATTTCTACGGCGTCAGCTTGATTCAGCCGTGCTCCATGAAGTGCCATCATACGCCGGATGGATGTCTGCCAACCTTCTGGCGTTTTTCGCAACCATGAGATGCGTGACATGCGCCCCTCCTCGTCGACTGTATGACAACGCGAGCACCGGTCAATGAGCGTCTGGTTCGTGATCAAAAAACCTTCGTCCACGAGTATACGGTCCTCAGAGTCCGAGGACTGCGACGCCGGACTCCAGGCGAGCAAAACACCGGCGATAGTGAGGCCAGTGAGCAAAAGAGAGAACCGGGCGGAAAACGCCATCGGCTTAAGACGGGTTCGGGGGCGGGTATATCAATCTTTCACAGACTGCGGAAATACTGCGACTTTCGCCAGTGTTTCGATAAGGATTCCTAGAAGAGCCTCAACTCTGCGACTGTCGGAATGGCCCTGAGTGCCGCTGTGAATTCAGCTTACTTTTTACCGTGTTCCAGAAATCCGGCTGCAAAGGCTGTTGATAGAGCGGTCAGGTAGTCGGGCAACGTGACCGCCGCTCCGGAGGCGTTGTATGCGGCCCAGCCTTCGGGCACTTGGTCATGGGACATAGCAGCTTCGATAAGCTGTAAGAGGTCGACACCTCGGACGTACCGCATTCCAGAAGGCCAAAGAGCGCTACCTAGGCGCTGTTCCATGACGATGCGATGCCCGGCCACTCCCGGTCCTTCAAATATTCTCAGAGTTTTCCCGCGGACTGCACCGAGACGGTCCTGGGCACAGATCTCGTCAAAGGCGGCACGGACGTCGGCTTCGGGTAAATTTGATTCAAGCAGGTCGAGCTGATTGCGAATGTCAGCTTGTGGTAAGCCTGAATCACTAGCGACGACTGCTGCTTTCTTCGCGGCTTGTGCTCGTTCGATCCAGTATGACGTTCCGTGGGACTGGGCCGCAGATTGGAAGAAGGGCGCAGAGCTTTCCCGGTATCGGCTGTAGACCAGCTTCTCGCGCGAGTCAAAAAAGTTGACCGAGGCCTCGGTCATGTCGGGATCAATAAGAGCGGTGTTAGCGACGATTCCCGCTAGCCATCCTGACGAAAGTGCTTTCTTGACCCCGAACGAAGAGAGCGGATCGATAAATGAACCGGCATCTCCTGAAAGGATAAGACCTGGGCGAGCGTATCGTGTCGCCTTATAAAGAGAAGCGGGGCACGCCCATGCCTGGTCAACGGGTTGTGCTCCTTCTCTTGATCGCCCTAGGTGTACGGTTCGTTGGAGCTCGCGGTCGAGTATGTCGGAGAGGTCGCATCCCGCTAACTCGGTTTCCCGTTGGTCGATCATCACGGTGTAGCATCGAAGGTCGTCTCCAAGCGGTACCGACCAAGCCCACCCGGTGTCGTAGGATTCGATGTAGGTGAAGTGGCGATCCGCCTCGGGCCAACCACCTTCGCGCTTCCAGCGCTGGATTATAGCGAGAGTTGTAGTACTGCGGTCTACCTGACGGCCTTCGCCTCGAGCGATGACTCCGTGCCGACCGGAAGCATCTATAACCCAAGAGGATTCGATGACCCTAGAACCTTCTGCCCCATCACAACGGACACTCCAGCCTGTTCTTGTCTGCTCCGCGCTCCGCGCTGAGTGTCCATAGTGCACAATTACACCTGCCTGAGCTGCGACCTCCAAGAGTATCTGCTCTAGGGTTGCTAGATCGGTATGATATCCTTTGGAGTCGTTCGAAAACATTTCTGAACGAGGAGGATCATCTGCCCAGATTACTGAGTTGCCTAAGTTCGGATAGAGGCCCGCTCGGTCGACAGAGTCCAGCGCACCAAGTTCTTCGAGGACCCGCCGTGCAGATGGAGGTATGGACACAGGGAGTGAGCCGGAGATTGGCGTTTCCGGACTCACCAACATGACCCTATGACTCCGACGAGCCAGCAGTATGGCGGCGGCACAGCCTGCTGGACCGGCGCCGAGGACAAGAACGTCGACCTGATTCAGTTCTATGTCGCGCAGCCGCAGCCGGTTCCGCACCCCTGGAAGTCTGCTTGACCTGATGTACCGGTAACAGAAACCGTACTACTCATGATACGCCGGATTGGCGCATCTGCCGGAGTATCTCCAAGATCGATTGCGGTACGATCTGCTAGCTGACCCCATGTGGTGAGCTGCTCGTCCATTCCGTGACGGACTTCGACGATCTCGCCGTTTTCCGCACACTCATATTCGTAGTATGGCATACAAGTATGGTAAGCCCAGAACGGTACTTCATTCCAGTCTTGTTTATTTATGAGTAATCGCCTCCACCCGGTGCGGTGGAGTTGGAGATCGTATCATCCTGTGTTCTTGAACCTAATTTTGAGGAAGGTACTGACTGGTGAAAAGAGGACCTCAAAATCGACAGGTGATGTTGTCGTCGGAAGATTTTCGAACTATCGAGGTGGCTCGGGCAGAGCTTAAAGAAGCGCAGGTGCCGCGAAACGCGCGCCGACTGGCATGGCTATGGACGATCGCGGGGGTAGTCCTTTTCGTCGCATGGCCTCAACTGCTTAGAGTAATCCCAGCACTCTCGTTCTTCACCCCGTTTGCGATGTTGGTTGCGTTTGTGGGAGCCATTGGTGGCCCATTCGTTACCGTATTCGGTGGGCAATCTTCAAGACATGGATCGAGCGTCGCCGTTGAAGTTGCACTTCGTGTGCTTGAGGATCAGGATTCGGACCGTGGGGAGCAGCTTCGTGCTGCCGTGGTCCTTGTGACGCATGCCCCCGCTGCCCGGGCTTCCTCGCCCGTGTGGGACACTGATCTGGTATCGGAGGTCGAGATGTATATGGATACGAGAAGAGAAGATTCTGGTCCGGAGAGCGGCGGGATCGTGGAGTAGGGCGAATAGCGCAGACTATCGCCACTAAACTCTCCGGGGTGGGATCACCTTGGAGCGACCCCACCCCAGAGCTAAGCGTTTCGCTAGAAGATCGGCCCTCTTAGGTAAGTGTCCGATCTGGCCCAGGCTTCTCGGAACTCGGCGTGGACCTCGTCCGCCTCTTCGGTCTTGCCTTGCGAGCGCAGTGCTCGCTCAAGCCCGAAGAGCGACCATCCATTATTCGGATGCTTGGAAAGCTCGTGCCGGAAGGCCTCCTCCGCTTCTTCATATCGGCCCACTTCTTGTAACGCGTCACCGAGCCACGTGTATATCGAGAATGGGAGAGGCTCAGGCTCATCATACCGTAGCCCATCCTCCAGCTCCCCCCCTGCACGTAGTAGGCTAATCGCCTCTTCGACCTCGCCGTTCGCGCGGAGAATCTCACCCTTGAGAATCGCACCTACGACCCCTAGCAACTGTGTTGCGGAGTGGCCACGGAAGTTGTCGTCTGGATCCTCTTCTAGGGCAGTTTCTATGAGGTGCATGTACCAGCGTGCAGTACCTTCATCCCCCATCCGCAGGTGCGCGTAGCCTTTTCCGAAGTCATAAAGGCCGCGGAAGACAGTCCCTTCTGGAGCCTCTTGTAGTTCAATGATATCCTGGAAACGCCCGAAACGAACCATCGTCAGAGCTTCGTAGAACGTGGCTCCGTCCATGAGGTTGGCATAATCGCGACCCGCTTGAATAGCGACGGCGCCCTGGCCGTCATTTGAAGCGGCGAAAAGCAGCATGTGCAGGTTATGTGACGGATAGATAGCGAAGCCATCACCGTAAGCCGCCTTTAGATCGGAATGCCATGCTTCGGTGTTGCCCCTGACTGCGTCGCCCCATCGGCCGACCCGGTTGTACGTATGCGACGGCATATGCTGGATATGGCTGGCACCGGGAATCGACTGGCCGAGGTGGTCCGCGCATGCCTCCGCTAGGCTAGGCTCCTGTGTTGGCTCGGTTGCATGGATATATAGGTGGCATGTGCCAGGGTGAGTGATGTCCTGTTCAAGGACAGATTCTAGCACGCGGTGTATCTCCTGCACTTCCGGATTAGCAATGTCCCACCTACCGCGTCGCGGCTGTAGGAGCATAAGCGATTCACCGGCTAAGAAGCCGATGTCCAGATCATTCGGATACTGCTCAAAGAGATCGTTGGCCACCTCGGCCCATGTTTCGTCGAGTGAACGGCGCTTGTCAGGGTCATGTTCTTGCTCATAGCGAACCGCTAACGCTTCGATCATCTCTCGTTCTATTTCCGACGCATTGCTATCAGAAAGCTCGAGAGACTTTTGAATCGCCGCGTAGGCGCGCGGAGCATCTGGTGCTGTCATGGGTCCGTTCAGGTAAGAGCCCCATGCCCATGCTTCGCCGAAGTAGCACATGGCACAACTAGGATCGAGCTTCCAGGCCTCACGGAATGAGCGAGCTGCGAGGTTCGGATCGAAGGCGTACATCAACTGTATGCCCTGATCGAAAAAGCGTTGAGCCTCTGAGGACGTGGTCGTGATTTCTCTATGAAATTCACCTAGGCCGCGCCCATCGTGGTGCATAGGCATGGGCTCGTCGAATCCGGCTGGGAACTCAAGATCTTGCGCCGCTAAGGGCGCAGCTACGAGTGTCGCCATGAAGACTGAAGCGACAATATGTGCGCGCATCGGTAGTTACTCCAAGCAAGTAAGAATGGTCGCTGAATCTGCTCCAGTCGTCGGCTGGCGTCTACTGTGGAGAAGAACTTCGGTGACTAAACCGATGAGATGAACAGGGAAGATCGGCCATCGTAGCTACTGGCCTCAGGCGCTTTAACGCGACAGGTTGTCGTCGCCGCTTCAAGACTGGAACGAGGAGCCGACTCCATGCCAAGTGCTGAAAGTCCCAAACTCTCTCGCCGCACGTGGATCACGACAACTTCTGGGGTGATCGCAGCAGGTCTAGTGAAGACCCAGGCGGATGCGATTCAGTTGATCGCTCAGGAAGCTCCGACTGATCCAACTAAGGTTCCGGGTCGACTGGTTTCCGAAATAGGAAGCAGGGCGCCGTCCGAGCAGCCCAAAAGACTCATCAGGGCGCCCGCACTTTCGTCGTCGTCGCGCACTCCTCTTGCGGATCTGATGGGAACGATCACGCCAGCGGATTTGCACTTCGAGCGGCACCACGCTGGTATCCCAGACATCCGGTTTGAAGATCACGAATTGCTCGTTCACGGTATGGTTGAAAGACCGATGGTCTTCCGCATGTCAGAACTCATGCGTTATCCGCAGGTCTCACGAATCCGCTTTCTGGAGTGCTCTGGAAATGGAGGGGGCGTCTACAATCGCGAGAGGATGCCGACTGAGGTGACGGTTCAGGCTCTCGACGGCTTGTTGAGCACGAGTGAATGGACTGGCGTCGCGGTATCGACGATCCTGCGCGAGGTCGGAGTCAGGCCTGGAGCAAGCTGGGTTTTAGCGGAGGGAGGGGACTCTGCGGTCATGTCTAGGAGTGTCCCTCTCGACAAGGTGATGAAAGACTCAATTCTCGCCTATGGTCAGAATGGGGAGCGTATTCGGCCGGAGCAGGGTTACCCACTCCGCCTCTTCAATCCAGGATATGAGGGCAATACATCGGTCAAATGGCTTCGCCGAATCGAGGTCACCGATCAGCCTACGCACACTAGAGACGAGACGTCGAAGTACACCGACCCATTGGGAGATGGGACAGTCCGACAGTTCAGTCTGGTGATGGACGCGAAGTCTGTGATCACTTTTCCCTCCTACCCCTACGTGCTCCCGGATAAAGGGTGGTGGGAGATTCGTGGATTGGCCTGGTCCGGAAGAGGGAGGGTCACTCGAGTTGAGGTGAGCACCGATGGTGGCAGGAACTGGTCCGATGCAGCTCTAGAGGGGCCGATTCTAGAAAAGTCTACGGTTCGCTTCCGTCATCTCTTCGATTGGAATGGGCGTGATACTGTCATTCTGAGTCGTGCAACCGACGAGACGGGCTATGTGCAGCCGACAGTCGAGCAGCTTTGGGAAGCGCGCGGCACAAGAACGTCTTATCACCAAAACCATCAGCGTGCTTGGAAAATTGCACGAACGGGCGAGGTAACATTCGGCCTGGGAGACCTCGTATGAGTCAGTGGTCTAATCGGGGCGCAGACGTCGCAAAAATTTCTGTCGTATCGCTAGTGGCCGTCACATTGATGGTCGCTTGCGGTGATACGAGTGAGACATTTTCTAGCGGTCAGGTTACTTCTGCCGAAATTGCGATGCCTGGAACGGCATTTGGGCTACCAGCGAACGCGCCTGACCGTTTTGATTTCGGAGCTGAAGCTTCCGAGCAGCGGGTCGCAATGTGGGACATCGACGTTCGCCCGGATGGAGTGGGGCTCCCAGAAGGGAATGGGTCTGTCCAGGAGGGTCGGGAGATCTACAATGTTCACTGCGTTGCTTGCCACGGTCTCACTGGAACAGAAGGCCCCAACGATCGATTGGTCGACAGAGAACAGTGGGAGAATGTCCCCACCACACGAACTGTAGGGAACTATTGGCCCTATGCTACTACTCTCTACGACTACATTCGCAAGGCGATGCCTCAACTGACTCCCGGCATACTAACGGCCGATGAGGTTTATGCCGTCATCGCCTACGTTCTGTGGATGAACGAGATCGTTCCGGAGGACGCAGTGATGGACGCCGAAACTCTACCAGCGGTGGTTATGCCGGCACGTGACAAGTTTGTTATAGATGATCGAGTCGGAGGAGCTGGGATAGTTCGATAACGATTAGAGATGGGCTGGTTCCTCGGCACTGCTTTACATTCGAGCTATATCAGTCTCTGGGTTGTTCGTACCGACTAAGGTCATCGGCCATTTGCGCTGCCATGTAGTTAAGGAGCACTGTGGCAGCGGGCGTCTGGTTGACATTCCCAATCATGATCGAGTACTCAGGCTCGTTTCCGTCCGCCCCACCGATAGCGGTCAGTATCACTGGGTCTCCGGCACGAAATCTCACAACGTGAGCCGCCCCTAGTGGTATCGCGGCTTCGAGAGGGGTACCCGATTCTGCAGGGCCGCTCCAGAGGATTTCAGGGGCATTTATGTCGTCGAAGTGAAGGACATAGCGCGTCTCTGTTCCGAGTGGCTCGTTGAGAGCGGCCCGTATGCCGAACGCAGGCGTTACCGCGAGCGTGGGGTGATCAATAGCAATGCCAAGAGAATCGTTTATGACGTCATATCGGGCGAGTTCTGCCACTGACATTTGGTCTTTTTCTCTGAAGAGCGGTGAAAAGGAGAGTGATACCGCTACGTTGCCCACACGCGCGTAACCAATTGTGCGTCCTCCTCCCAGCTGGCCATCAGCTGTTGGCTGAAGAGGTGAGGGTACAGTCCAAGGTCGCGTCTCTTGAATTTCCCATACCGAATCTCCGGTATCCACGAAGCGGAAATCCCTAGCTTCACCCGCTGGCAGAGCTGCTTGTTCGCAGATGGGACCGGAAGCATCCCCGCACGCACCTAGGACTGCACCTCGTACAAAGATCGCTCCATCGCAGGGGCCGGCGGCTTGGATTAGCGCGGTGTTTGCGGTGAGCACGCTGTCTGCATACTGCTGGACGGTCGTGAGTGCTTCGGTGATCACAGCTTTTATTGTCTCTCGGCCTGCCTGTCGTTCCGCGAGCACACCACTGTCCTCTGACATTACGTAGCGTTGCGCGAGTGCGGCGTCAGTGGTGAACCAATTCTGAACGAGGACTTCGGTTTCGTCTGAGGACTCAAATGGCTCGACCATCATCCGGTCTTCCAGTGCGACAGCCTCAGCGATCTCTCCTAGCCTTGTACCCCGAGTAACTATCGGGGCAAGGACTCTGTCCAGCACTGCGATCTGTCTCAGCGTGCTGACGCAAGCCCTGGAGCGCTCTGTCTCAACCTCAACGAGTCTGCTGGGTACGGCTCCGATCTGAGCAGCTAAGGACACGGGAAGAAGGGCGGTGAACGCGACTAGGGCTAGTCTATTCACGTAGTCACTCCAATCGTGGTATCAAGAGTATTAAACGGGCAGATCCCAGGGATGGGTGCGCTCAAAGGTACCAAGATTCTTATGGTCCACGCGGAACCTGACGCCGGTCTGGGTTCTCGCCGGGCTAAGCCAATGGTACTCAGCCCGGTTCTCAATGGAACTACTAGCATGATATGCGATTTCCCGGGACAGATCATCGTCGGCTCGTCATGGGTCCACGCGCCGTTCCCTCCCAGTCTGGGTCTGCCGCGCCGATTAAGGTTCTTGTTTCGGGGTTGAATTGGATTCCATGAATCCTACCGAATGCTCCTGTCCGTGGTTGCTCGCTGATGTCTAAGCCAAGTGCTCGCATCTCGGCGATCTCCATGTCGGTCCATCCAATGCCCGGAGAGGTTTCAGCATTAAATGCGCCACCGGATCCTCCCGCGACGCGCGGCGCTGCGAGTGCTTGGGGAAGATCCAAGCCGAAGTCGATGACACGAGTGATTGCGTGCACTACTGCTGGAGGGATCATGCCCCCGCCAGCGCCTCCAAGTACGAGAATGACCTCACCGTCCTTCATTACGTAAAAGGGGCAGATATTCGAGCGGGCACGCATGCCTGGTTGAGTCATTGTGCCCAGGTAGCCTCCCAGTGTCGAGGCATAAAGAAAGCCGAGCCCTGGGGTGACTACTTTCGAGCCCATGTTGGGACCGAGCGTTTGCGTCAACGATACGAACATACCGTTTGCATCGGCGGTCGAGAGGTGGGTAGTGTGTCCACCATACAGGTCTCCGCGTTCCTCAAGTTGGGGCAGCGGGGTCTGTGGTAGCTCGGATCCTTGCCCGGGTGCCTTAACATTTATCGCTAGCTGCTCTGCATATTCTTTAGACGTCGCTCTCACAGCGGCCGTATCTGTCCCAAGGACGCCTAGCTCACTCTGCGCCATGCGCAGAGCCTGAGCGGTGATGGAAAACCACTCGGCCTCTGTCATCGAATCTGGGTCGAAATTTTCCATGATGTGCAGAGCTTGGATGGCTAGAACTCCGGCTGCGGGTACATCTGTGCCGACGAGTTCGTAACCTCGGTAACTCCCACGGACTATACGGCTGTCTTCCGCTACATATTGTTCGAGGTCGTCGAGGTCGATGACTGCCCCGTTTGCCTGAAGGTCTTGTGCCATCGCTTGGGCGATCTCTCCTCGATAAAACACATCCCGTCCGCCGGTCATGATTTT
>CEQP01165643.1_pt1 | contig 10135 bp, 5 predicted proteins | sample 356291 | NCBI WGS metagenome assembly CEQP01 (sample SAMEA2621221, study PRJEB7988) | marine metagenome | isolation source: saline water (ENVO:00002010), including | reverse complement strand
TTTGTTCCAAGGATGATCGATTAAGTGTAATTTAAAGTTAAAATGGCAGTTAAAAGAAAAGTTAAGAACGAAAACACCGTTAACGAACCGCTAATGGCGGGCGGAGATTTTATTGAAACTGCCGCTTCTACTAGATCGCGGCGCAATAAAGCTGGATCTATTGAACGTACCGATAGGTATCGAAATATAGATGACGGGATAATTCCATTTAGATATTCTCAAGGAGTTACTAATAATTCAAGCTTGGATATTAGAGATACGATAGTACTTTGTCAAAAAGCTTATTATAACTTCTCAGTTTTTAGAAATACTATTGACTTAATGACAGAGTTTTCTATGAGTAATATCTATCTTACTGGTGGAAGTAGAAAAGCTAGAGAGTTCTTCGATGCTTTATGTAAGAAGATAAACATGAATAGTCTGCAGAGTAAGTTCTTTAGAGAATACTATAGGTCTGGGAATGTTTTTATCCATAGGTTCGACGCTAACGTTTCTCAGTCCGACGTTACTAGAATGACTCAAACTTTTGGATTAAGTTCAAATGCTTCTTTCAAACTCCCAGCTAGATACATTATCCTCAATCCTGCTGATATCCAAATCTCAGGAAATATTACTTTCGCTACAGGAGAATTCAAAAAAGTTCTTACTGATTATGAATTAGAGAGATTAAGGCATCCAAGGACAGAAGAAGACCGTCAGGTTTTAGAAAGTTTCGATCCCGAAACTATTAAGAAGATTAAAGGAGAAGGAAATAAAAAGCCGGGGTATAACGCTGTCAGTATTCCTTTGCCGCTAGATAAAATTACCGCAGTCTTTTACAAAAAGCAAGATTACGAGCCTTTCGCAGTGCCGATGGGCTATCCTGTCTTAGAAGATATTAACTGGAAACAAGAAATGAAGAAGATGGACATGGCTCTTACTAGAACCACGAATCAATCTATTCTTCTTGTTACTATGGGAGCAGAGCCGGAAAAAGGTGGAGTAAACCAAAAGAACCTTTTGGCTATGCAGAAGCTATTCGAAAATGAGTCTGTAGGGCGTGTTCTTATTTCTGATTATACTACTCAAGCAAAGTTTGTCATCCCTGATATCGCAGGAATACTTGATCCTAAAAAATATGAAGTATGCAACCACGATATTCAAATGGGCCTGAATAATATTCTCCTTAGTGATGAGAAGTTTGCTAATTCAAGTATTAAAGTCCAAGTGTTTATGGAAAGACTTAATGAAGGAAGAAAAGTATTCATTAATGATTTCTTAATGCCAGAAATTAAAAGAATCTCCAAGGAGATGGGTTTTAAAAATTACCCTACTCCAAATTTTGAAGATTTAGATCTCAGAGACAATTCTATTTACGCTAGAGTATATACTAGGCTTGTTGAACTAGGGGTTTTAACCCCAGAAGAAGGCGTTCAAGCTATAGAGTCTGGCCGCATGCCGACTACCGAAGAATCTATAGAATCTCAAGAGAAGTTTAGAGAGCTAAAAGATAATGGTTTGTACGAGCCAGTACTAGGGAATAAACCTCCTAAAGAAATCCCTGCGCAAAAAGCTAAGCCTGTCCCGCAACAAAAAGGCAGGCCAGAAGGTACGGGAAGACCAAAAGACACTGACACCAAAAATCCTATAGGATTAAAAGCAGAGAAACAGACTAGGTTCAGCTTAACTAAAGTCAGAGACAATTTAAATTTAGCAGATAAGCTAAATTCGGAAGTTGAAGCATCTTTAAGACAATTACATAATCGTAAACGATTGAACAAGACTCAAAAAGAAATTGCTCAACAAATTTCCAATATAGTAATTCATAATGAGGACCCGGAGAATTGGTTAGCTAAAGCTGGAAGATATGCAGCTGAGCCAGTTGATAGAAACGACGAAAGAGTCAAAGAAATTCAGTCCATAGCTTACGAACATCAAGTAGATGATTTCTTGGCGGGTATATTGTATTGCAGTAAATATGATGAAGAATAATGTCAAGAATTATTTACAATGTCGAAGGACTTTTCGTAGGACCGTCTGGCAATAATTTTTTAAATTATGTGGGAGGGGATTCTCATAATGATTATTCCGATACTGTTATAAATGATAATTTAATTAAACAGTTAGATAGAGTTCAGGCGCTGTCTTACGATATTAGTATTCCTCATCATCAAGTAGCTCAATTAAACACACGGTCTGTAGTAGATAGACCAATTATAAATCCTCCCGAAGTAAGTTTTTCATTTTCTTATCTAGTTTCAGACGTTTCAAACGAAGCTAAGATGGGCTTATATGTCAATCATCCTAGATTTGAACATCCTTACGAAGGCGCTCCGCTCTTTTCTAATAACACCGGACAATCTTTAATTTCTGGATTCGCAGAAGATGACGAAACAAAAGATGGCTTTAAAGATAAGAAAAACTTTTATTTAGTCGTACGCTCAGATAAAGAGGATTTAAATCAAACAAATAACGACTCGCTGACAAGCTTAGAAGTGAGAGATACAAATGGCTTAATACCTCCTACTTCTGTTAATATAGGAGACCCTCCCTACCATAACCCTCATGAAGATATAGTAGACATGAAAAGTAGCGGGCATAACGTAATTGCTTTTGGCAACTGTTACATGACTTCTTATTCTACAGAAGCTTCCATAGGAGACTTTCCTAGAGTCGATATTTCTTATGTATCAGAAAATGTAATGTTCTATACAAGCGGTAGCGGTTTTGCAACTCCAACTATAGAAACAAAAAGTGGGACGCAAATAAGCGGTGTAGAGTGCGTCATTCCGAAAATAAAAGCAAGGAATCCTATATCAGTAATTAGACCCGGAGATATAGACTTTTCGGTAGATTCTTTTTCTGGACTAGGTATAGATTTCAATAATCTTCATTTAGAGTCTTATAGTATAAATTTTGACCTCCCTAGAGAAGCTCAGACTAGCTTGGGATACAAGTTCCCAATAAGCAGAAAGTTAAACTATACAATACCTGTGCAAATAGGTATAAATGGCGTAGTCGAAAAAATGAGCTCGGGCTCTTTAATAGACTTAGTACAATTAAATCAAGATTATAACTTTACTGTAAATTTAAACCGATCTCAAGAATGCTCTGCTGTATCGACGGATTCTCCTAGACACGCAGGAGTCTTAGGGTTGACTGGTACAGAGCCGTTAATAAAATATTCTTTTAATAAAGCCAAGCTTGACTCTTTTAATTATGACACATCTATAGGTAGCAGTAAACAGTTTTCGGCTATCTTTAGTACGGAGTTAGATCCAGACAATTTAACTAAAGGATTTTTTATAAGCGGTCTTTTAGGAGATAGGGCAATAGAAGATTTTCACCTTCTTGAAAATTCGAGCGGAATAAACTTTGACGGAGTAGCGTATGACGTAGATAGATTCTACTTACAATTAGAAGAATCTGAGGATTTACTAGTAAGCAATGATGTTCGCCTGTATTAAAAAGTGTATAATATAAAAGGAATAAGGAATGGCAAATAAAAAAATATCTCAACTTTCAGGGATTTCTCCAGTACCAACAGGAGCCCTAGTCGTAGTAGCTAATTCTGGAGTCAGTAGAAGTGCTACGGTTAAAGATATGGCGTCTGCCATAGCCAGCACAAATAATAATTTTAGCGGCCTAGTAGATACTCCAAGCGGAATTACAGGGGATATGTTTTTAGTTGGTGCCCCCGGAGGCAATACCCTAACTTTCTCAAAAGATTTAAATCTTGGAACAGGTACATTTTTAGATAAAAAAACAGGAGGAACTATAAGTGGGACTGTTACTATGGCTACTGGCGAAAAAATCCAATTTGCCAACAGTAATATATTTATAAATTCGGCAGGAGAAAATCTTGCTATAGATGCAAACACGTTTTTAAAACTCAGAACAGAATCTGGCGTCAACTTGTACCAAGTCGGAGGCTCTGTCCCAAAACTCAGATTTTATACTGGCTTTAGCGACGAATCTTTGTCTCATCAGTTATCTATCGAACAGTCTAGATTTGTTCTGTCTGGAGCTCCAACTGGAACTGTTATTACAGAAAGAATAGACGTTAGTGGAGATATATATCAGAGCGGTGTTTTAATTGACACAGGAACTTTTGCTTTAAAAGCAGATACGGGAAGTTTTATTACATCTCTAGAAGGAACAAGCACAAACTTGATTCAAACAGGTCATGTTTTATCAGGTTATATTAACAATGTTAGTGGGAACGTAATGAATACCGGTGCTAATTTAAGCGGGTGGATAGCTGACATTAGCGGCAAGACGGTATACAAAACTGAAACAGGAGTTTTTCCTACGGGTACGGGAGTAGTAAATTATTTAGCAAAATGGACTGGTGAAATCGATGGGGTTGGGAGAGCTTTAGATACTGGATTTTTAATAGAGGAAGGCGGCACCTCAAGCCCCGGCTATGTTCATCCTTCTGCTGGATATGTTAATTTAGGTAAAGCAAATGTTGATAATAGATGGAGCGGCATTTATGGCAAACGATTATATCTTGAAGACATTGCTACTTCTTCAATATCTGTTAAGAATACTTTCACAGGAGCTACTACTACAGAAATATTAGCAAGAAATAGTGACGGCAACTCTGTATCTGTAGGTATTTCTTCAACTGGACAATTAAGTAATCATAAAGGCTCTGGGAATTGGTTTATAAAAGGCTCCGAATCTGGCACAAGTGGCGTAATAGCAAATCAAGGAGATATATTATTTTTCGCAGATTCAGGAACACTTTTACAAATGGATACTACTCCTATCGTAGAGCTAAAGCAGCAAGTAGCTGGAGTTTCCGAGATCAAGCTTAATGAAAAAGTAACTTTTAGCGACGAGTTTACATTTCCAACAGTAGACGGTGCCGCTAACCAATCTTTAACTACTGATGGAGCTGGGAATGTGTCTTGGCAGTCAGTATCTAGTAGCGCCAACACAAACCTTATAGCTACTGGAAACGCTCTAGACGCTAAAAGAAATTTGCTCAGCGGCTCTCTTATTTCTTCTGGGAATGCTTTAGACACGAAAAGAAATTTATTAAGCGGCGATTTAATTCAAACTGGAATTGTTTTATCGGGCTACTCAAATGATATAAGCGGAAACTTAAAGAGCACTGGTCTTTATCTAAGCGGATTCATGGAAGATGTCAGCGGGAAAGTAGTTTATGCTAGCACTACAGGTACAGTTAGCACTCCAATACTTCTCGACATAACTCACTCGGGACATTTAGATGCTAAATTCGGTGATAGCGTAAATACATTAACAGGATTACTAGACGTTAATACTGGCGTTGACGGAAATCCGCAATTTATTTATGGAACACAGGGTTACGCTTTAGTAATTAACGAGCATGAAAACGGCGTTAAGTTTTCTGGTATAACAGCAGGAACTTCTTCTGATACATTTCTTGGATTGACCGACACCCCGGGTAGTTTCTCTAGTAATCTTGGGGATATAGTTTTTGTGCATCCTACTTCGCAAAATATTCAATTTCATAGCACGGGAGATTTTTTAGGCACAGTTAGCTCTGGACATATTACTGACGCTTTAATTAATAGTGGTCAATCTCACATCGATGACATAGCCAGCACAGGAGACACTATAGTAGCGAATTTAATTACGACTGGAACAACTTTAACAAATTCGATAAGTTCAAATACTTCTAATATTAGCACTAATACAACTAATATAACTAGTAACACAAATAATCTTAAAACTACAGGAGTGACTCTCCAGACCCAGATTGACGCTCTTGATAATGCTCAGTTATCTACTAGGCTGATATCTACCGGAGGACATCTTTCCGGGTATTCGAATGAGATAAGCGGAGCCTTGACTGCAAGTGGTCAAGAAATAACTGGCACTATAATTAAAAGCGGAGGGGCTTTATCTGGATACTCGAACGAGATAAGTGGGGCTTTGCATAATACGGGTATAGAAGTAGGACTCTTAAGCGGACAAATGGTAACTACCGGTCAAGTTTACTCTGGAGAATACTCAGATTATACCGCAGAATATAATGTAGCTATAGTAGGCGGACAATTACAAATCGGGGAAACTCCCCCTCTGCATTCGGGAGAAGCTTATACCGGGCTGACAATAAATCATGGAGGCGGCGCCAACAATCCAACTTTGTATTTAGACAGAGGAACTACTTATAGATTCAACTTTTTATCCGGAGCTTCTAATAGATTTTTTGGTATTTCCACAGGATTAAATTCAGATGGAAATGTAGGATTATTCTCTGGACATTATCAAGAAAATAATGTCCTAGCTTCAGGAGCTGTTAAAGAAGGAGAAAGTTTATTCTTAAGAATCCCTCAAGCTTCTCCTAGGACTTTATCTTATAATTTATTTGCAGTTAGAAATCCCGTCGCTGCTGTAGATAATGTGTCAGTCGGAGGAAATATTATCACGTATAGTAATGCTGAAGCAATAGAGGCTAATCTAATTGCCACAGGTAACAATTTAGAAGCACAAATATTCAATACTGGGAATACTTTAGAAACGAAGGTATTTAATACTGGTAATACTCTAGAAACAAAAATATTTAATACTGGCGACACATTGCATAATGCGGCGGTTCTACATACTCAAATGCAAAGCTCTGGGTTCCAAAATATTGACTCTGGGTTAATGATGAATAAGTATGACGCTAGCCAAACTATAACTGGAAACTTAGTAGTTAGCGGCGGTTCTGGGTTAGCGGTAGCGGGTAACGTTGAGATAAGCGCGGGAGTGTCATATCATCAAGTAAAAGAGGCTGGAAGCACTGTTAACTGGAGCGTTGGTAATATTCAGTATGATGATAACTGTGCTAATAATTATACGTTCTCTAATGTAAAAGATGGGCAAACTTTAACTGTGTATATTAAAAATAATACTTCGTCTGCTCAAAATTGCACATTTTCATTTGGCTCTCCTAATAGAGTAAGAATGCCTGCGGACTCCGCTGGGAATAATACTTCTCCGCAAGTTGCTCCTTACAAGACCAACGTATATACTTTTGTAGCTATAAATACCGGAATATTTACGAGTTATGTAACTGGATATAATTATCAATAATGCAACCATTCCCAACAGCTTTTTGGAAGTCTCCCTTAGCGCCTTTAGAAGAGGTCTCTTGCTTCTCTGTTGAAAATGCATTTTTTTTACAAGAAGATGATGATGGCAATAGTGAGTATTTTTTGGGAGAAGCTATAAATACAAATTTTAACCCTTATTTTTTAGCAAACGAGATCAGTACGTCTACGGTTTATAATCCCGGGATACATATTGATGCGATAGCAGCAGACGCTGATGTAGAAGCAGATACTGCTTTTACTTTTTCTGAACTCGGAGACAATGAAAATTTTTATAATCCTAAATTATATACAAAGAATTTTGTTGATTTGATTAAAGGAGACCTGACTGCGTCTTGGAATGACGGCGATGTAACAGCAGAAACTTTATTTATAAGATTCGGACCTAAATTCGAAGGTGTCGCAGGTTATGTGCAATGGGATTATAATGCTATATTTTCTGATTGGCCTATTTTCATGATTAGTAGGTATAAAGAACAGATAGCGTCTGATTTTCAAGTCCGCTTTGTGTTACCTGAAACCAAGGATGGATCAACAAAAATATCTACAGTAGGCGAATGGAAAGCGTCTAGTGGATTAGATGCTGATACTGGAGAACCGCCATGTAACCCTCTAGAAAGGTTATTAATAACTACTAGGAATAGAACATGCGGAAAAGGAGGAAATTATCTACATCCTCATCACGTAATGGAAAAACATTTTAGTTATGTATGGATGAAAAAATCCGGTTTGCATAAAACGCATCCAGTTACAGTTACTGCAAGCGAAGACTGCAAAACAATAACGGCTAAATGTTATTTTGAAAAAGATTTGACTCAAAAGTTTTCTGAAATAGAAAATAAAGGATACAACTGGAACTTTGATGCTACCTATTCATTAATTCCAGAACAAGCTGAAGACTATTTAAAAGATACGATAGAAATGGTGCCTTATTTTAACGCAGACGATGAACTCGTAAGAAACTTAATAGAGCACGGATACAATGGCTATAGCGCAGGAGAAGACGATGCGGGTGGGCCCGCCGCAACGGCTTTTGCATCCAAAAGCTTAAATTATTTGTATAGACAAGCAGCTAAAGTTGACATAGGAATCAACTTATCTCAAGCTAATAATATAATAATAAAAGTAAGAGGATTGGGTTCAGATGATGACGGGAGCTTATATACTGATGCCGATCCAAACACTATTCAAAAATTCTCCAAACAAAAAGCGGAAGAAGATTACGATAATACCGTAGATTTAATACCCGGAATGCCTGAAAACTTTATGGGAGGCGAGGATTATCTAGCTTATGGAGACAGGCAGACATGTACTATTATAGTTAATAATCGGCCAGAGATTTTTGCTACTTCCCCCAACGCTGGCGTATATCAACGTGATTCACGTTATAATTTAAAAATTCTAGAAATGTTAGGAGATGGTCATGATCTAAACGTAGATCATCTCGAGCAATTTACAAATTTTGCAAAAGGGCCTGTAAGAGTATTTCAGAGAACCTTTGACAGTATCTCTTCTATGGATAACTTAAAATTTAACAAAAGTCCGTTCCATAACAGTAACCTGCTTCAATATAAGTTCGAAGGTACGGGAGGGGATTTAGATTTAGAAACGGTAAGACTTAATAGCGACCATTTAACCCATAGCAGCAGCAAGACCGCTATTGAAAAAACAACATATTCAGGCGCAATTAATCCTAATGGCCATAACCTTATAAGGAAAGAGAATAGAGCAAAAACTTATAGCCACTTTCGCGGTAGATATAACGTGCCAAACTTTCATCACGGGCACGGGCTGGAATACATACACAAGGCTGACGGAACACCTTACGTCCCCGACAGTTTCGCAAACTATTACGGCACTTTATACAACCCTAGCATATCTAATGCTAATTCTCATTTTTATGATTATGATTCAATAACATCTGATGCTTTAGATAGCCCGCCTTATCGTAGCCCATATACATACCAACAAACGCTTGCGCTTCCAGCAGGAGAAAATAAAATAGAAATTGTTTTTGATTCAGTTTTTAATTTCTTAAACGGCGGAGCTTATTATGAGATAGAAGTAAGTTATACTTAAAAATGTCTACTTATAAAAGATACGCTGGAGATAGATTCGCCGGGCCTACTGGATCCAGCGGGACTTTCCCTTACGACACAGCTGACGGCGCTATACTTATAACGACGGGCGACGCTGCTAACGAGCAGAATTTATTTGTAAAAGTCACTGGCGCTTGGAAACAGATCGTACAAACCGGAGTAGTGCTAGAAAGTATGACTGGGCATTTAGTAGATTCTCAGTTAGATCAAACTATATCCGGTGAAAAAACTTTTGTGTCTCCAGCCACTTTTAGTGGCGATGCTACTTTCCATGACTTAGTAACAATCAATAACCTGACGGTAACTGGCACTCAGACTATTCTAAACACCGTAGACTCCACTATAAAAGATAATTTAATAATTATTAATAGCGGCGAATCTGGAGCAGGAATAACTCTTCAGTCCGGAGGCATCCAAATAGATCGAGGCTCTAAACCTGACGCTAATATATTATTCGACGAAACTTTAGTTGGCGACAGTTCAATAGCCTCAACCGGGGGATATACCGGCGGATTTAATTTCGACTTTCAAGTGCATGTTACTGGAGACAGGTTGGTAAGAGCTAGCGAAACTGGCATATTCCAAACAGATTTAGAGCCAGTTTTTGAAAATGGAACTACTACTGGCGTGGTCAGCCAGATTACTTTGACTGGCGTAACTGGCATCAACCAAATAGAAGGGATAAACTATCCAGCGGATAGGAATAACTGGTATAAAAGAAGTAAAGCGGTGCAGTTCACTTTAGGAGGAGTTTTGCAAACTCCAGATAAGTATGCTTTAAATAATGGGACTGCGGTTGAAAATGATACCACTGATACCCCTCCCCCATTATTATGGTTAAGGAACTCTGAAACTATTTTTTCGGGAGTAAATTATTCTATAGTTTATCAAGTAACTTCTGGACGAGCTTCTTAATTTTTGTGTAATAGATTTTGGTATGAAAGCACTTTCAGGCAAAAAAACTTA
>CEQP01014449.1_pt1 | contig 10137 bp, 4 predicted proteins | sample 356291 | NCBI WGS metagenome assembly CEQP01 (sample SAMEA2621221, study PRJEB7988) | marine metagenome | isolation source: saline water (ENVO:00002010), including | reverse complement strand
TGCTAAAAGTTAGAGAAGCATTAATACAAGGATTTAGTATTGATGAAATCTATCAGAATACAGGCATTGATCCTTGGTTTTTACACGAAATTGCAGAAATTGTTAATATTGAACAATCATCCACATCCATTAAAGATTTAAAATTTTTAAAGAAGAATGGCTTTTCTGATAAACAAATTGCACACATAACAAATAAACCGCTTTCTTATATACAAAATACAAGAGAGAAAAAAGAAATAAAACCTGTATATAAAGTTGTAGATACCTGCGCTGGCGAATTTGTTGCGGAAACCCCTTATTGTTATTCAACATATGAAGAAACACACGACATTCAACCTCTTGAAGGAAAGAAAGTAATGATTTTAGGAGGAGGACCTAATCGTATTGGCCAAGGAATTGAATTTGATTATTGTTGTGTTCAGGCTGTATATGGTTTAAGAGAAGCTGGTTACAAATCTATTATGGTAAATTGCAATCCAGAAACAGTGTCTACTGATTTTGATTTAGCAGATAGACTTTATTTTGAGCCCATTACATTTGAAGATGTAATGAATATCATCGATTTTGAAAAACCAGATGGAGTGTTGGTACAATTTGGAGGGCAGACCCCTTTAAAAATTGCTAATCAACTTAAAGAAGCAGGTATAAAGATTTTTGGCACATCTTCTGATAGCATTAATTTGGCTGAAGACAGAGAAGCTTTTACTAATTTAGTTAATAAACTAGCAGTAACTATCCCAAATTATTGTATTGCAAAAAATTATGATGAAATAGTTGCTTATTCAGAAAAAGCAACATTTCCTGTGTTAGTTAGACCAAGTTATGTTTTAGGTGGTCGAGCAATGCAAATTGTTTATTCAAAGAAAGAACTTGTTGATTATGTATTTCGTTCTGCAGAAGCAACAAGCGATCATCCAATTTTAATTGATCAATTTATTGAAAATGCATTTGAATTTGATGTAGATGCATTATGTGATGGAAGTGATGTATTTATTGCTGGCATTATGCAGCACATTGAAGAAGCCGGTATACACTCTGGAGACTCTTCTTGCGTATTGCCGGCTCATAAAATTAGCAATAAAGTGAAAAAAGAAATTATTGATGTAACAACTAGACTCGCTAAAGCGTTGAATGTGGTTGGGTTAATTAATTTACAGTTTGCTGTCAAGGGTGAGATAGTATATGTATTAGAAGTAAATCCTCGTTCTAGTCGAACTGTTCCTTTTGTAAGTAAATATAGCAATATTCCATTAGCAAATATTGCGGCACAGTTATCTGTTGGAAAAAAATTAAAAGATTTTGGATTGCAAAACATCAAACATAAACACGTTGCGGTCAAAAAAGCAGTTTTACCGTTTAAAAAGTTTAAAGATGAAAAAGTATTTCTTGGTCCTGAAATGAAATCTACTGGAGAAGTAATGGGGATTAATGATAGTGTAGGTGTAGCATTTTTAAAAGCAATGCAATCGGACGGCTATACTGTTCCTAATAAAGGAACAGCATTCATTTCTGTTAACAAAACAGATAGAAGAGAAGCATTAGCTGCTGCGAGGGATTTAATTAAAATTGGATTTGATATTATTGCAACTGAAGGAACAGCAAAATATTTATTGAGCAATAATGTCTCTTGTGAACAGATTTTTAAAGTTGGAGAAGGCAGACCAAATGTTGTTGATGAGATTCTCAATGATAACATTCAATTTGTCATTAATACGCCTTTGGGGTCTAAATCAAGATATGATGAAGAGGCTATAGGAAAAACATCTGTGATGAAAAATATTTTAACTATTACTACCATGTCTGGGGCTAGAGCTGCTATAGAAGCAATGTCTCTTAGTGAAAAAATTAAAGTCAAAGCATTACAAGAGTATTTTAAGTAATTATTTATAATCTTCTATATCTGGACATACACAGAAAAAATTTCGATCTCCATATGCATTGTCAATGCGTGATACGTAAGGCCAAAATTTATTTTCTCTAATCCAGCTAATAGGGAATACAGCTTCTTCTCTAGAGTATGGATGATTCCACTCACTACACACTTCTCCAATTGTGTGTGGCGCATTAATTAATACATTATCTTCTTTAGATTTTTTCCCATCCGCAATATCATTTATTTCTTTTTTAATATTAATCATTGCATCACAAAAACGATCTAGCTCATCTTTTGATTCACTTTCAGTTGGTTCAATCATTAATGTACCAGCAATTGGCCAAGACATTGTTGGAGCATGATACCCATAATCAATCAATCTTTTTGCGATATCTTCATTTGTGATATTAGCACTGTTTTTAAATTCCCTACAATCAATGATAAATTCATGTGCATTTAATCCACTCATTCCACGATAAAGTATGGTATAATCTTTTTCTAAACGTTTTGCCATATAATTAGCATTTAAAATTGCGATTTGTGATGCATTCAATAGTCCTTTACCGCCCATCAACTTCATATAGATATAAGAAATCAATAAAATGCTAGCACTCCCATAAGGGGAAGAAGACACGGAGTAAAGCTGTTCTTCATTTGTGGTATAATGTGTTGGTAAAAATGGTGTTAGTTTTTCATTAACACATATTGGACCCATTCCTGGCCCTCCTCCTCCGTGTGGTATACAAAATGTTTTATGTAAATTGATATGCATAACATCTGCACCAAAATGTCCAGGTTTACAGATTCCAACCATTGCATTAAGGTTTGCTCCATCCATATAAACTAATCCACCATTTTTGTGTATAATTTCACATATTTCATCAACATTATGTTCAAATACCCCATGTGTAGAGGGATAGGTAATCATAAGGGATGATAAATTTTTTCCTGCCTCTTCTGCTTTTGATTTCAAATCGTCATAATCAATATTACCATGTTTGTCACATTTAACAATTACTACCTTTAATCCAGCCATAATTGCGCTAGCAGGATTTGTGCCATGGGCTGATTCTGGTATTAAACAGACATTTCTTTTTGTATTATTTGCTTTATGGTATTCTTGTATTGTTAATAGTCCAGCATATTCTCCCTGAGCACCAGAATTAGGTTGAAATGAAACAGCATTAAAACCAGTAACTTTAGAAAGCATTGTTTCTAATTCATTAATAATCGATTTATAGCCTCGTGTCTGTTCATCTGGAGTAAATGGATGTATTGTGTTGAATTCTGGCCAACTAATTGGGATCATTTCAACGGTTGCATTTAATTTCATTGTACATGATCCCAAAGGAATCATACTATGGTTTAGTGATAGATCCCTTTTTTCCAATTTATGCATATAACGTAACATTTCTGTTTCAGAATGCATGCTATGAAATATCGGATGGTTTAAAAAATTATCTTTACGATTTGGTTTTGCTTGAACTCTATTATTCTTTTTCTTATTTGATGATTTAAACAATGCACTAATTTGCGATATTTCTTCTTCTGTTGTTTTTTCGTCTAAAGAAATTCCAATCAATCCATTGCTATGGTACATAAAATTAAACTTTTTAGATAATGCTTCTTTTTGAAATGACTTTAAATCTATACCATTTAGTTCAACAACAATCGTATCAAAATAATTATTTGTATTACTAATGATGTTATGACCATTCTTTGCAATTTCTTGACCAAGTTTTATTGTGTGTTTATGAATTACAGTTGCAATTTCTTTTAATTTTCTTGGACCATGAAATATCGCATACATTCCGGAGATAATTGCTAACAATACTTGAGCTGTACAGATATTAGATGTAGCTTTTTCACGCCTTATATGTTGTTCTCTTGTTTGTAGAGTTAACCTATATGCTTGATTGCCATGTTTATCTTTTGATACTCCAACAATTCTTCCAGGAATATCACGCTTAAATTCATCTGATGTAGCCATAAATGCTGCATGTGGTCCTCCAAAACCAAGTGGCACCCCAAAACGCTGACTATTGCCTACAGCAATATCTCCACCAAGATATCCTGGAGATTCAAAAAGCTGTAAACACATTAAATCAGTTGCAAAAACAACTTTACAGCCTGATTTATGTGCTTTATCAACGATTGACTGATAAGATTGAGAACTATCAATTTCACCAAATCGATTTGGATATTGCATAATACAACCAAATGCATTGTCAAAATTCATTTCTTTATAATGACAAATTTCAATTTCAATATCTAAAGGCGCTGCTCTTGCAACAATCACATCAATTGTTTGTTGAAAACAGTCTTGATCAATAAGAAACTTATTAGATTCAGTTCTATTTTTTCTGTATAGCATTAACATTGCTTCACTTGCTGCAGTTCCTTCATCTAATAACGATGCATTTGCAATTGGAAGATTACAGATTTCTGAAACCATCGTTTGATAGTTTAATAATGCTTCGAGCCTGCCTTGTGAAATTTCTGGTTGATAGGGCGTGTACTGAGTATACCATCCTGGATTTTCTAATATATTTCTTAAAATTACATTAGGAGTAATTGTATCATAGTACCCTTGTCCAATTAATGATCTATATAAATGATTTTTTTCTCCAATATTTTTTATATGTGCAAGTATACCATTCTCAGAAAATTGTTCATTACCAATAGAATCTTCATCAATATCTAAAATAGTCTCTGGAACAATTTTTTTAATTAAATCTTCAAGAGATTTTTGTTCAAGAAAAGATAACATTTCTTGAATATGATGGTTTTGAGGACCTATATGTTTCTTCTGAAATTCTGACATTTTACTGATATTCCACTCTTATTGGGTATAGTACCCCCGGAAGGACTCGAACCTACAACCAAGGGCTTAAAAGGCCCCTGCTCTACCAATTGAGCTACGGAGGCAAAAGTAGGTAAATTTAAGTGCATGAATCGTTATTTGGTAATGGAAAAAAGATAATTTTTTATAAAAATTTTCATTTAATTATTGCACAATTATATAAAACACTATTACCTTATGCATAGTCTTTTAGACTAATTGTAAACAAATACAACAAATCGAAAGGTTCCGCGGTTGGCGCTACGGAGCCTTTTTTGTTTCTAAAAAAAGTATTATCTTTTGACGATATTTGAAAATTGGGGGCGACCGGTTTCGACATTTTAGTAAGAAGCTTTAGGTGGCATGTAGAGCTTAGTAACTCTTAAAACTTCTAAACTTTATTAAGTGCCGATTATGGCCAAATGGCTATAGCTTAATTGCTTATAGCCCATCATCAGTAGACGGTTCTCATAGTTAGCTGAATGGTGTCATAAAAATGAGATAGCTTAATTCTTTGCTTTGATTTATTAAGTGAACCCTTAAAAGCTAGTTTTATATTTGGTTGTTCTTGAACACATATAAAATGAACACTAATCAAGTAACTAAACATGTAGAAGTTTAATTTTTCTCTATTATGGACGGGAGTTCGAATCTCCCCGCCTCCACAAATAAATTATGATACGATATATTTTTATAATAACATTAGCTTTCTTTTCTTTATCATGTGATTTTGATACCTCTGTTCAATTAGAGATAAGCAACAATGATGATTCTTATAATCCAATACCAGGTCCTAGAAATTGTTTTTGGTCTCGTGGTCCCATAAGTAAAGATCCTTATATCAACATTGCTTATCCTGATGCGAATGTTTTTTATTGGAGTGCAGCATTTACTATCCCTGAAGGCGCTCGACTTTATCTTAAAGGAGAATTCCCTTATTCAAGATATATGTCATTAATTAGTTATGATGGAAAAGGAACACCAATAGAGTCTTTAGCTGATTATCTTATTATCCCTGATGAAAACTCAATTAATCCTTTTGTAGAGGGGGCTACTAGAAATCATAAAAATAGATCTTATACTATAGAAATTTTAAACCTTCCTAAAGAAATAAGAAGACAAGAAGGAGTAAAGCTAGATCTTCAAACTGATATTAGAAACGGAGATTCACAAAATGATATTCTTAAAAGAAATTCATTAAATGCAACCCAATATGGAAAAGGACAACAATCAATTGTTTATCGTATCTATGTTCCTGATAAGGGCAAAGATGAACTAGGGGGCGTCCCTTTCCCTCAGTTTATTTTAGTGTTAAGCAATGGAGAAGAATTGGCAGGAAAAGAAGCTTGCAATGCATTAAATGCTACTCAAATGGCACAGATTAGCATGGATGCTATAGGTCTCCCTATGACTGTATATTCAAAGCTTGTAAATCAACCTGATAAACCAAATACATGGCCATCAACTGTTCCAACAACCTGGTATTTACAATATGACAGAAATTTTCTTTTAGGTATTTATAATGGGCAACCACCTAAATCATTTAGAAAAAGCACCGGTGGTTTTTATCCAAATCTTGATAATAATTATGTACGAACCATTATTAATCGTAAACACGGTAAAGTGTTTGTTCTGAAAGGGAAATTACCTAAAACACCAAAAACTTATTATGGGGATGAAGTAATGACCAAAGGTGATTTAATTTATTGGTCTATTTGTTCCAATCAAGGTTTTGCAAATACTCGAGTGAATGATTGTCTTTTTGATGAACAAGTTCCTGTTAATGAAAACGGTGAGTATACAATTGTAGTAAGTAGAAAAGAAGACCGTCCACGCAATGCTTACCCTGAATGTGGGATTGGATGGTTGCCAATGGCTGATGATGGCGATGGAGCTATAGATGAAGACGCTACTGTGATTCAAATTAGAAATATGTTAGCCTCATCAGATTTTAGGCATGCAATTCAGAATGTTGATGAGATTGGTAAAGAGAAAGAAATTATGGGACCTTATTTACCGTCTTCTTTTTATACCACAACAGGTGGCTTTGAAGCACTATTCCCTTGTCTTCAATAAAATTAATTTTGGACACGATCAGGAAAATCTGTAATAATACCATCTATCCCAAAAGTAATGGCTTTATTAATTTCTTCAGGCTTATTAATAGTCCAAGAATATATTTTAAAACCTGAATCATGAATTGTATTAACAATTTCTTGATTTAAAGAAGAGAAATTTGGATGTATAGCAACTGCATCAAGTTTTGTTGCCATATCAAGCACCTCATTTAGTGTATTCTTTTCGTTTAACACCCCAATTGGGATATTTGTATTCTCATTTTTAAAAATTGTTAATTCATCCCAATTAAAACTTGAAACAATTAGTTGGTTTGCTTCCCATTGAGTATTGCTAACAAAGTTTTTAAGAATTAAAGCTGTTTTTTCAGCTGTATTTTTACCTTTTAACTCAACATTTAATAATATATTTCCATCGATAAGGGTTAATACTTCTTCCAGAGTTGGTATTTTGTATTTTCCTTCTACTAGAACATTATTTAGTGAATCGATTGTCATTTCTTCAATAAAACCAGTGCTATCAGTAAGACGATCTAATTTTTTATCATGGAAAACAACTATTTCACCAGATGCACAACGAAAAACATCTATTTCTACACCATCAACCCCCAAATCAATTGCTTTTTGTATAGATTCTAAGGTGTTTTCAGCGATATGTCCTTTAGCGCCTCTATGGCCAATATTAAGTATATCTTTATTTTCACATGAGTTAAGCATAATAATGAAAAGTAAAACACTTATTTTTTTCATGAAATTAATTTCCTTCATGAATTTCTACCGCAGCACGCAAACCAGAGAATAATGCTCCTTGCATCCATCCATGATCATTTGAAGCATGTTCGCCTGCAAAATGAATACGGCCTTCTGCAGCCCCAATATGGTCTGCTAGCGCTGAATCTTGAGATGAGGTAGGTGATGCCCATGCTCCTTTTGACCATTCTTCAAGAGCCCATGACTGAGACGTGCCATTTTCTATATTATTTGTTGCTCCAGGGAAAATATTTTCCCATCTGTTCAGAACGGTATCAATGCGCTGCTGTTCAGTTAGTATATCCATTTCTTCTGCTCTATTATATCGTAAATAAGACATAATAATACCACGTGGACCACTTAAATCCCAAGTAGGTTGCCAGATTTCTTCTGGTAAATCAGTATTTCCCCATCCATTTAACCCTTCATTTTCCCAAAATCGATTTTGAAATTGAATATAAATTCTTGTTGACGATGCATATCGATACCCACCATTCATTGCCGTCTGTTTTTCTGTTGATAATGATGGTGTAAATTGAATTTTATTTAAAACAGTTAAAGGAACAGTACATAAAGCTCTATCTGCAGTAAAAGACTGCCCATTTGTTGTTTGCACAGTAACCCCATTAGAATTTTGTGCAATAGATTGGGCAGGGCTTGCAAGTGAGATGTAATTATCTAAATAATCTGCAAATGCATACGGTAAACGATCTGATCCACCACGAATTTTGACATAATCTTTACGAAAAACTGAACCATATGTTGCGTTAAGATAGTTGCTATTTGAAATTAGTTCTCGATTGCCATCATTTACATCTACATAAGAGCCTGACGTAGCATAGAAAGGATCTAGTTGTAAATTAAAATGGTTTGCATATCCTAATGTTAAATCATGGCTAGGCTTAATTCTTGCTGCTCCTCCTTCCCCAAAGTGATTATCAGCAAATGGAGAGCGAATTGTAAATACTCGTCCACCAATTCGATTTCTTGCTTCTAAAATTGTTACATCATGACCTGCGCGATTTAATTCATATGCAGCAACTAACCCAGAAAGTCCTGCACCGATAATGATAACTTTTTTAGATGGCCTATTACCAGATAGCATCCCTGGTGAATAGGTAATTGGAGGACTATCTTCATTTGGACTTCCTTCATTATCTTCACATGATGGTATAAGTGTTGCGCCAGCTGCAATAATTACACTTCTTCGAATAAATTCTCGTCTTGTGATGTCAGACATATTATTATTTACATTCTTTCTGGTGCAGTGATACCTAGAATAGACAATCCAATTTTGAAAATGATTTGCGTTGCATCACATAACGCCATTCTTGCATGTGATAATTCAGTATTATCTAAATCAATAACTTTGTGATTTCCATAAAATTTATGATATTGTGCTGCCAATTCTTCAAGATAAGTTGCAAGTTTTCTTGGTTCCAATGATTCATGTAATTGTTCCATTCTTTTAGGAAATTGAGACAGTTTTTTCATTAATGATATTTCATCTTCTTCCTCTAGAAGTTGAAGATTTATTTTTTTGCTTTCTCCTACTTCTTTTTTGAAGCGTTTACCAAGATTAGAAATACGTGCATGCGCATATTGTAAATAATAAACAGGGTTTTTTTCAGATTCGTCCATTGCTAAACTTAAATCAAAATCAAGATGTGAATTAGCACCACGCATAATAAAAAAATATCTTATAATATCAGCACTTAATTTTTCAATCAGTTCATCAAGTGTAACAAAATTTGCTTTTCTAGTAGACATCTTCACAACTTTTCCACCTTCTTTTAGTGTTACAAATTGATGTATAACTACTTTGATATGATCAATGCTATGACCAAGTGACTCTAATGCAAGTAGCACATCTGGGTAAGTGTCGATATGGTCTGCACCAAAAACATCAACAATAAGATTAAAATTTCTTTTTACTTTATCAATATGATATGCAATATCTGGTAGACGATAAGTTGGTTCACCCGTACTTTTTACTAATACTTTGTCTTCTTCTTTTCCAAGCGCAGTAGTTTTAAACCAAATCGCTCCATCTTTTTTGTATGATAAAGATAGTTCTTCAAGCGCTTTTAAAACTTCATCAATTGATCCATTGTCATAAAAACTTTTTTCCTTAGAAAAAATATCAAAAACAATATTCAAACTATTTAATGTTCCTTGAATATTTTTAAAAATTTCTTTTTCTGTAAATGTTCTAAATTTTTCATCATTTTCATCTAAACTATCCCCATATTTTTCAATAATTTTTTCTGCAATATCATCAAGATATTCTCCAACATATCCATTGTCTGGGCTTTTAAATTCTCTACCAATTTTATTAGCATATTTTGCATAACAAGATTGACCTAAAACACGCATTTGTTTTCCTGCATCATTATAATAGTACTCTCGTGTTACATCATAATTATGCCATGATAGTATGTTCGATATAATATCTCCTAACACTGCCTGTCTTCCATGGCCTATAGTTAAAGGTCCTGTTGGGTTACAGCTGACAAATTCTACATTTGCAGTTTGTTTTTTAGTTTTAGGTTTTCCAAAGGAGCTTCTGTCAGATAAAATTTGATTTACAACATTAG
>CEQP01009108.1_pt1 | contig 10144 bp, 4 predicted proteins | sample 356291 | NCBI WGS metagenome assembly CEQP01 (sample SAMEA2621221, study PRJEB7988) | marine metagenome | isolation source: saline water (ENVO:00002010), including | reverse complement strand
TCATCTCCACCTTCCTCTCCACCTTCCTCTCCACCTTCCTCTCCACATTCCTCTCCACCTTCCTCTCCATCTTCATCTTCACCTTCACCTTCACCTTCATCTTCATTATTCTTAACTTTGAGTGTATTATTCCCTTCTTTTTTTAATGATTTAATTTCATTTAATAATAATTTCCTAATTTCATCAGATGATATCTTATTTTTTAATTCATTATTTGTTTCATATAGATCTAATTGTTGTTTAAGTATTTCTTTAACAGGTAGTAATTTACGAATTGTATTTTCTATGGATTCTTTAATTATTTCTTCAACAATTCTCATATTTTTTTGATATTCTGAACCAGACACAAAATCATCAAATAAATATGGATTTTTCCATATTTCCCTGGCTAAATTAATATAACACTTGTGAATAAAATTAATTGTCTTAGGAATAAGCAATTCAATATTTGAATTATTATTTGAACCAATTGCAGTTAATATTTTTGTATGGCTTATAAATACAGCAGTAATTAGATCATTTAACCAATCACACGAAGATAGATTGATTATTCTATTTGTTTCTGCTTCAATTAATTCATTATTCCATGTCGGAACTTGTTCTAAAAATAATCGAAAAATAATTAATATTGATTTTGATCGATCTGTTTTATAGACAACCTTTGATTCATCATAGATGGATTTCATACCATCAAATAATTGAGGGGTTAATATATCAACCAATTGAGCTGTATATTCCATTTTTGCATGTGTAAAGATAGTATTATTTGATTCATCCATTTTTTTATTCAAATATATTTTAAATTCCTTTTTTTTACTTTGCCTGATATATAAATATAATATCTAATATAATAAAAAATCGGTATGCCAGATTTTATAGTAAATAATTCAAGTATATCTTGTATTGATTTAAAGATTAACAATATATTATGGCCAAATAATTATTCAAATGCAAATAATAACTATTTAATGTATAGTTCAACTAACGGATTAGAATGGGAACCAATTAATCTCCCTGTAGTTAATGATAATAGCTCGATAAATAACTATTTAATAACTAATAATACAATTGGAGGATCGGATGTGAAATTAATACCCAGTACAAATGAATACCTTAGAGCTGGTTTAGGTTCACAGACCGGGGGTATTGATAATGCTGGTACTGGTTTAACATATACTTCTAAAGGTCAAATAACAATTGGTTTAACCAATTCTGATATAACACACTCCTCGGGAGTATTCGGAAGTACTATGACACCTCATCTTTCTTTAACCCATAGAGAAGTAACTATTATTGATGATAAAGAACGCATAAGTTCTGTGTCCGGTGAAATTGATTATACAAGGTCATTATTTACTTCTTCAAAATTAGATAGTGAAGGATTAAAAATAAGGGAAAATGGTGTATGGAGAAAACGGGAGGATCTATTAGATTCTTTTTCTAATAAAACATTAAATGACCCTATAATAAATGGAGACTTACTCTTTCCGGATAATTATACAAATACTTCTATAGGATCAAATAGTGGAAATTACCATAAGGATCCAATGTACCAAGAAATTGAAGGTGTATTTAAAAGTCATAAGAACATAAATGATGATCATTTTGAACAAACAGATGGATATTATAATAATTGGGAAATTGAGACAACAACGAATGATATAACAACAAATAATATAATTGAAGACTATACAATTGGATATAGTAGATTATATGGTAAATTTAAAGATAATAAAAATAATCTTGAGGACAATACGGAAAATACATTTAATAAAGGAAACAATTACTATTTAGGATGGACAATTACATCTAAACCTCAAGGGGAAACAACTGAGAAAGAATATACGATTATACATAGTGGTATACAAAAAGATACAATTGTCAATGGGGTAACGATGGATAACGGAAATTGGATTATGGAATTATCAAAATCAACAGAGAATACAATTATAAAAAATGGTACAACTCTGCATTTTACAAAAACGGGTATGAATGACGAAGAGGGGGTCGTGTCTGAAGATGTTAACATTGGATCAAATAAAATATCATGGCCGAGCGGAGGAGATAATATTTTTGTTAATAACGTCGTAGGTTATAGTGTTTCAATTTCATCTATTACAGCAAGGTATGTAAACCCATCAGATGATACACGTACCTATTCAATTACAAATGAGGATAATACATATACATATTTAACATCAGAGGAGGATCAGGAATTCCATTTATCAACACAACCCTCTAGAAAATCACTCGAAGGTACTTTATATGGTGATAAAAAGGGTAAAATTACACATATCTCGTCGGACCACCGAACATATAGATTATCGATGTATCATGCGCAATCAAGTGGTTATTATATCGGTTGGGGGATATATATGTGGGATAAGTATTTATTTTTAAATAAGAATATAAAACAAAATATACAACAACGGACTTCGTTAATTGCTAAAAACATTAGTGGTACTGATGAAATTGAGTTAAGGACCAGCCCCAGCGGATCTATTAAAACACTTGCTATTAACGATGGGGGTGATTATTTGACCGCCCCCAACATTACAATTGATAAATCACCATATGGTACGTCTTTTACAGCAACAGCAACATGTAGCCTTACCAATAATTCAATTAGTTCAGTTAATATCACATATAGTGGAGAAGGTTATACATCACCTCCAACGGTTACACTTACGGGGGGGGATGGCACTGGTGGGGGTGTGATTGTTTCTATCTTAGAAGGGGATGATGGTATCCCAGGGACAGGATACATGAATAGAATTAAACTGGATAAAGTACCATCCAAAAACTTAGATAATTATATTATTACATCGAAGACCATCGAGAAAGGTGTGAAGGGGGTCACGCAAACGAGCGCTGGGTCGGGTTATGATCCAGGAACAACTATTATATTTGAGGCATCATCAGGCACGTTCATACGCCAAGCAATAGGGACACCTGTGATAGGGTCGGGCGGGGAGATTGCTAGTATAATCATTGTATATAAGGGTGAAGGTTATACAGAGGTTCCGTCGATCACCTTTGAGGATCCCGGGGGGGGGGGCACCGGCGCCGCATTTACAGCGATAATTGAGACTGTAGAGGAAGCTACCGAATCAACAGATGCCCTTCCCCAACATACGATGATAAGTGTCCCATATGGTATTATTGAATCATATAATTCTGATAAAAACGAGATAGATGTACTTATGAATCAGGGGTACTTTGAAGAAACTTTAGATACGGAATATTTATTAACACCGAATCAAATGATTAGTAATATTAATTGTGTATCCTTAAATGGTTATCTTAATGGATGGTATATTGATATAGAACAAGATAAATATTTTAGTAAAGATACAGAACCAGAAAGGTACTTAATCGATCAATATAATTCCTGTAAAGAAGAACCATCAATTATTTCATTTGATAATAAGGCGGGATTACTGGCTAAAGATGGATATATTAGATCAATCACAATTGACAATGCTGGTAATAATTATTCGACACCCCCCACCATTACATTTTCTGAATCACCATTAGGTCCGTCTTTTACAGCAACAGCAACATGTAGCCTTACCAATAATTCAATTGGTTCAGTTAATATCACATATAGTGGAGAAGGTTACGCATCCTCGGCGGGCGGCGCGACTATTACACTCAGTGGTGGCGGGGGTGGATCAGGTGCTGTGTTGAGTGCCGATCTGGATACGGTCCAGTCCTACGGATTCCCAGGCCTGGTACTTCCTTCTTTAGGTAAACCATTTATAAGTGGATTTTTTAAAGATTGGACGATTGGACTTTATGTCCCTGAACCGCCAGATGATAATGATACAATTAGACCTGAGAATTTGTTAGTAACAAATGAGGATTTATATCTTGGAATAATCACCGTTTCCTCGGCGTCAATCCCCACCGGAAAAATCAATAATGGAACAATTGGACAAGTGGATCAAAATAATGATCAAGTAATAACTTTAGATAATCCTACAACTGATATTATTTACGATAATTCTGTATTACATTTTACCGATTCTAAAGGAACTTTGAAATCAGCTAGGACGATTGGAGATGTAAATACTGGATCATCTAATATAACACTTATCGAAACCCACGGACTTAATCCTAGCGAAAATTATATTGTATCTCATCTAGGGGATATTGACATTGAAGGAATCGCGTGGGTGGATGATCGCGCGCCCCCAAACAAATTAAACTCAAAAACATGGTTTTATTTAACATATAATAATCAAGTATGGAGAAATACACAATATAGACAAAAAACATATCGAAACATTGATGCTAAGTTAATTAAATATTTTAATAATGATACACATCCAGAAAAAAATAAAGGTTTCCTTAAAACGGGTGAAAATAATATTTCATCCATCGCTGGCCACATAAATAACATTCAATTCTTTGATGATGAGGATGACGGTGTTTATTTAAGGGAGGGCGAGGTGGTGGTGGGGGAGGAGGTTTTCCCTGAAGGATCAGCACCACCTTCCTCAATTAATAATTATTATAATGGTTGGGATATATCTATGAAATTTTCAGGAGGAATAAAGCATCGTAAAATCACAGAATATAATGGTTCAGAAAAGAAGGCATATTTTAGTCATATCTACCAATCGGACGGGGACCCCATCATGAAAGAAGGACTTCGCGCCCCATATATTTTAAGTAAAAATCTAGTTTCTTCTGGAATCAATGAATTACAAGATAGTATTGTACCTGGATCATATATTACGGACATTACGGATATTAATAATGATGTTAGTATGGGTATGGAGGTTACAATAAATAATCCATTAACGGCAGATATACCTAAATCAACAATTTTAACCTTTCGTCCCCCTTACTTATTTAAGAAGGAAACCACATTACTGGCCTGGGGCGGGCCGTCCACTTTCCCCGACATCAAAATTGATAAACCTTTAGTATGTGATATATACGAGAACACAATTATCAGGGCTACTTCTACTGGAGAGTCACCATCTACGGTTGATTTAAAGGTGACCAGTGATGTGTCGGCCTATCCGAATGTGGACCAGCCGGTGTTGCCTGTAAAGTTGGCCGACGGCGGCAATCTGGAGCAAAGCCTCGCTGATTATACTATTAGTGTTGTTGGTGAAGAAATTAATATTCGAACAAAGGAAAAATCGACTCCAGACCCCACGAATCAAACCCTCAAATTAATAGCTAATAATCCAGATGTACCGATTCCGAAGGGTATGATTGGTTGGTTTATTTATATTAATAATGATAGGAAGTATAGGTTAAATTATGGTAATTATGATGGAGTTATGCCTTCAACCCATCAATTATCAAATACATCGAGTATTGTAAATGATTTTTATAAAGGTTGGAGAATTATAACTGATGATAATTTATCATTGCGCACGGATACTATTATAACAGGGTATTCCTATGATCCTATAACACATTATAAAGTTATTTCGGGTTTTCCTGAAAATGATACAACCGGTGGTAATAGTCAAAGTACTCGATATTTATTAATTCCTTCTAAGAATATTAAATATGGTTCAAACAAAGACGATCCCACAGATAATACAACCAAATTTAAACTTATTCCTCCATGTAGTAATATAAAGGAGACCCCCTTTAAAGAAGGATGTATGGTTTCTGAGGATAAATTGCCATCTGATTTTAGCATCAATAATCATTTTTATAATGGTTGGAAGATAATAACTTATCCTATGGTTATTTCAAATGATAAAATAATCCTAATTCAGTCAGCAGGTGGAGATAAAATCATCGCTTTAACAAATGGATATTATAATTCAAAAACACTTGGAGAACATCTTCAATATAAATTACGGGCGCTGAGCGGCGACAATGATTATGATGTTTCTTATGACTATTTAACGGGAAAATATACTATCGAACACACGCACTCCACCAACGCTAAAAAATTTAATTTTAAATGGAAGACCTCTCAAGAAAGGTATAAATGCGATACATTTAAATTATTTGGATTCAATAATGAAGATGGTCAAATAGAGAGTTCGACTATAACTTCATATAATAAAGTATCATTACAAGCAATACATGCGGATTGTTCAATAATTAATAGATATCATGGCGCTACAAAGGTGATCGATACATCTCCATTCCGTTATGAAAAAAATACGAGGGCAAAAAGTATTGTTACAAATGAAAGGACACAATTTCAATTAATCCCTCCGGATACTACACGTGGAAAACTTGACGAGACAGGGGGTATTTTTAGATTAGAGAAAGATAAATGTATATTAATTAATAAATATTATGATGGTTGGATAATCATAACTATATGTAATGGTTTACGACAATTTTCTTATATAACAGAATATAATTCAACAACAAGGGAGATAAAATGTCCTTCATTGTCACCAAATGATGGCGATACAATGTATTCTTTAAGTAAAGTAATGCATAATCAAGGGAAATTACGTATTGGAAGAGTGAACACAATACCTAATTCTAATAAAGGGTCAATAAGTATTCTTGGTTTTACACATTACGAAGATAATAGTAGTGGTAATGATGATAGTAGCAACGATGTAGCTCCACTAGAAATTAAAATAAAACTATTAGGGAATTATTTATCAACAATTGATGATTATTACAAAGACTGGAAAATAAGTTTCTTTATTTTGGGTAAGGTTTATGATACAAAAGTGACTAAATACTATGGAAACGCGTCACATAATGATGATCAATTTACGATTGAAGTGGAGGATATTAATTATACATTCTTTATTGAATATTCAGTTACATGTGAATATATTTTATATGAACCACAAAAAATTTTATTATCGTATGATGCAATACCAATAGATAACTTTTATAAAGGTTGGACTATAAAGGTAAAAACCAATAATAGAATACAAACATCAATCATAAGTGAATATAATGGTAATACTCGAGAAGCTATTTCAAAGAATATAACAAATATCTTAAATCATAAGAGTACATATGAATTAATTGAACCTACTGAAGGTACTATGGTTGCGCAGAACCAATTATCGGATCGATCAAGTTCTATTAATAATTATTATAAAGGTTGGATGATAAATATAATTAATGAAGATACTAATACTATAACTGATGAAGGGGAAATAACATCCTATAATTCTGATAATACTATTGTAATCGATCCCGAGCCGTCGCCGGCACCGCCCGCGGGACGTAGGTATAAATTATACTTTAATACGCATAATACATGTATTGGACATAATAATGGATCCTTAAATAAAACTGGATCACGTAATATATCGATTGGTAGTGGAGCAGGTACAAATGTAGAGAGTCCCGATTTATCGAATCGACTTTATATTGATTCATATAATGTAGGGGAAAATTCATTTATCTATGGTGATATGACTCCAAATAATAAAACGTTAAAGGTTAATGCAAAACTAGAATTGGAATCGGGGGTAACCATTAGGAACGCTGACGATGGTGCACCGGAGGGTACACTACGCTATTCTGTCCCGGCAGGAGATTCGATTAATAAATTACAAGTTAAGGAAGGTGGCAGTTGGAAAACTATACAAACGAATTAAATCATTATGTTGAATATAATAATCCACCCATTCCTTCCATAATCCTTAATATATTATAATTTTTTGCATATAAAGTGAATGTATATCCGGTGAATGATTGATCCCCTTTAAAAACGAAAGATAGATTATCAATTCTTGAGAAATTACAACTCCCACTTGGTTGATGTTCTTCTGGTTTTAGACAGAAACTATACATATATATATTCTTCTCGGGAAATGTATATCCCACTTCATAGGGTTGAATTGTTCGAAAATATGTAGCATCTCTATATTCAAATCTTTCAATTCCGTTAAATAATATTGTCGCTTCTTTAAAGTGTTCATATTGTTCTAATGATTTAATATGGGATGGATTTACATCTTCATGTGTCTTATAGTTTAAATAATCATTTCCATGTGACCAACCATCTGGTTCGTTATAAGTATTTTTAGAACTATCGATGGATGTATAATCTGTACTCTCTGTAAGTGCTTGATTATTTTGGATGACCCAATAAAGGCTTTTAATTGGATGATTTAATGAAATATTAATCTGTTTTTGATAATCTTTTTGAATTATTTGTACTTGTTCAATAAGGTATTCATGTGTTGTTTGTGCAAAACGTTTCCGTTCTTCGATATCAAGTAATATATAATTTGCCCATAATTTAATGGTTGGTAATTTTGGAGAATCTGCGTCTCCCCCGTTGGAGTTGGCGCTATCATCTTTGTTAATTATTTTTTTTATTGCTCTAAAATTAGTTGTTATTTTTAGATCATCATATTGTAATGCTATAATTGGTAATGATTGAGAAATATCTTTACAAAACCAAAACTGAAGAGGTATATATAATTTTGTATTCATAGGATTATCAAAACCGGTTATTCCCGCGGATAATCGATTGACAATATAATCTAGACCGGTATCATTATGATTTAATTCATTCATTATATCATACCACCTTCCATCATGTTTATCAATTTCTTTTTCTCCAATCGATAGTTCAATATCTTTAATATAAGAATAGGCTGTATTATTTGTATAACTGCAATAATCCCCAGAGGAGGTGTTTATAACTTGTTTTGGTAGATCGATTTCAAAATGCATTTTATTTATTAGATCACCGCTTTTACTGATTGTATAATCTAGTTTAAAATCACTTGATTGTATTGTACCAATCCTGACTTGTTCAATACATTCTATTGAAAAATTTGTATGTCTTTTATAGACTGATTTAAAATATGTTATTTCAGGATTACCAGTTAGATGTATATCTTGTCCACCGAAGATAACTAATTGTAAGACTCCTCCCCCCATTATAATAATATAACTTATATTATATTTAAATCGTTAGACATTTATCCTTGAAGATAAAAAAAAAATGATATTAATAAATAAAAATGCCTACTTTTGAAATACGTGGATTAATGGATCCAATAAATCAAAAACCTAAAAAAATTGAAATACGAGGGAAAAATAAAGTTATCGATGGATTAGAAGATCCTAAATCTTTTTTAAAATATTATACATATGGTTCTGGTGAAAGATATATAAATCTAAAATCATCTTTGCGTCGCTCCTCGGACAATGTCCAGATACCTTCTTAAAAATGTATTTCATAGGATCAATAAAAATATTTAATTATATTATATGAAACTAACAAAAGGAAGAGAGAAGATTCTAAAAATATCAGGTAATATATTAGTATTATCACTCACATTTACAGTGATATTTACATTTATAGGATATAATACAGCGGATTGGAATGGTATTGCTGAACACGAAGATATAACATTATCTCAAAAGGTCTTTAATCGTTTCTATTTTTCAATTATATCATTATCCACAATAGGTTTTGGAGATATATCCCCTAAAACAAAGAAATTAAGATTATCTATGATAATTTATTCATTTTTTATCATACTTCATATATATGATCTCTTTACTTAGACCCAGTTCCAAGGAAAATACTATTATTTTATGAGTTTATTGTTTTGAAAACATAATATTGTAAATATAACATAATTTATCGATATCTAATCCTAATTATACCTTCTTTGGATATCGTATCCTGGTTGTTTAATGCGATGGTTCCTTCGAAGAGACTTATTATTAAATTGACGCCTTACCTTTCGTGCGACCTTTAGATGTATTTGTGGAGGATTCTGAGGCCTCAGCAGGATCATAGGGGGATTAAAATTCATATGTTCGTTGAAGAACATACTATATAGCATATTTAATTTTTAATTTGTCAATATGCACAATTCAAATTTATTATTTGAATTTTCTTGATGATTTATTTTTGTGATTTCAGGAGAATACGGAATATTCATTTAAGATATTTAATGAACGAAGTCAAAGGTCACCCTATAAATATAGCCCTCAACTAAACTTTCATAATAGATATCTTTTAATAATGTATTGTCTTTTATTAAATGTTTATCCTTAAAATAATTTGGCATTTTCATATTACTTAAATAATCATAGACAGTAAATTTTTCTACATTAACATTATATCCAAAACTTTGAAAATGTTGATTAATTTCCTCTAAATCTTCCTTATTTATTTTATTTATATTTAAATGAACTACATTATTTT
>CEQP01071142.1_pt1 | contig 10154 bp, 10 predicted proteins | sample 356291 | NCBI WGS metagenome assembly CEQP01 (sample SAMEA2621221, study PRJEB7988) | marine metagenome | isolation source: saline water (ENVO:00002010), including | reverse complement strand
AAATCTATTTGTTTTAAAACTTTGTAATCTAGACCTTCAATATCTATGTTCAAGAAGTCTGTTTCGTTAAATAAAAGTGACTTTTGATCTAAATCGTTTATAGTTTTTGTTTCAATTTTTTTTACATTCATATTCTTAAAAAATACACTGCTCATTTTTTTTTTCATGGATTTATCCAACGTATTGACTGGAGCTAGTTTATGATCAATATAAAAATCAAGATTCTCCTTTTTATCTGCTAATGCGGCACAAATATTGAAATCATCAGGTCTTGCTATATTAAATAAATCAATTGAAGTTTTGTTGGCATCTATATTTACACCCCTCCATCCTCTCTTGTGTAATAAACATGTATTACTATATTTAACTGGGTGGAAAGCACCTATATCAAAATAAAAGCCATTTTCTTTATCTTTAAAGAATTCATTGATAAATTTATCCTCACCCCATTGAGAATAAAAACCTGTTTTCTTTTTATAAAAATTTCGTAGATATAAGTCGTAATATAAATAAAATTTATATGTTATTTTATTTCCTAGTAGAAAATTTTTCATTGACTTTAATAAAATACAGTATCAAATTAGATTTTCATAACTAAATGTTAAAAAAAATATTAACTTTTTTCATATTAATAACTTCGAATTGCATAGCACTAGAGTTTGAGGGGAAATTTATTCAAGGGCATTTTATAATTGGGAAAACTGATCCAAAATCTAAAATTTGGATAGATAAAAAGAAAGTCAAAGTAACAAATGATGGCTATTTTGCTTTTGGTATTGGTAGAGATAGAAAATACGATGTTATAATTACTAAAGAACTTAATGGAAAAAAAGAAAACATTGTCAAAAAAGTACAAAAAAGAAAGTATAAAATTCAAAGAATTGATGGCCTTCCTGAAAAAAAAGTTACTCCGCCAAAAGAATTATATGAAAGAATTAAAAGGGAAAATAGAATTATAGCAAATGCAAGAAGCATAGAAAGTGATTTAACTTTTTTTAAAAAAGAGTTTATAGCGCCTCTTGAAAATGCAATTATAACAGGTGTATATGGTAGTCAAAGAATTTTAAATGGTAAGCCCAAGTGGCCTCATTATGGAATAGATTTTGCCGCAAAAGAAGGTACAAAAATAAAAGCAATGCTTGATGGGACCGCAACTATGGTTGAACCAGATTTATTCTACACGGGAGGCACTTTAATTTTCGATCATGGTCATGGTATTTCTACGCTTTATATGCATATGCAAAAAATTTTTGTAAAGAAAGGTCAAAAAGTTAAACAGGGTGAAGTGATTGGAACAGTTGGTTCAACTGGAAGGTCGACAGGTGCACATCTTGATATTAGACTAAACTGGTTTGGGACCCGACTGGATCCCATGACAGTTTTAAAAAATAATTAACTTAGTTAGGCCGCTACCTGTAACTTATGTTTAGAAACCATACCGCTTAAGAAATTCCAAAGATACCGTGCAGTGTATAATGAAGCCTGTTCTGCTTTTTCTTTTTCTTCATCAGAAAGTCCATCTAATAATTTTTCACATTCGGTTCTATGTATAACATCAGCTGCCTTGTGTGCTTCAAAAAATTCTAGGCCTTCTTTTGAACTAACGCCGTAAAATTTCTTTAGACCTTGAATTTTTGTTTCTGCTATTTCAGGTATTTGCCTTTCGTAAGTGTACAGAGACGCTAAACCCTCTGCATAAGACAGCCTTGCTTGTTTAAAGAAATTGTCAATCATATCTTTTGTAAACCAATCTAGCTTTACCTCTTCAATTTTTTTTGAGTCGGCTCCCATTGCCAAGGCAAAATTCTTCCACAATTTTGGATGATCTGCGTTTTGGTTTTCTTCATCCTGTAAATTTTCTAAAAGAATTTTTCTTTTTTCAATGTCGTCGCATAGCGAGTGTGTAGCACTAATGTATCTTGGAAATGCTTTTACATGTTGATAATATTGCTCAGCGTAGTCTTTTATAACTTCTCTTGTTAATTTTCCCTCATTCCAAGCTTTGTAGAATGGATGATTTAATAAGTGGTATTTATCCAACTTTTTATTTAATTCTTTCGAAAACATATTTCCCCTTTTTTTATTTTTAACAAAAATTTTAAAGTTTCATTTTTTACAACAAAACTTTTTTATTTACTAGCAATTAAATTGCCATAAAATTACAGCTATTTATAGTTTAAACTACTGACTTGTAAACAAAGCAAATAGTAAGATCACAGCTAAAATTTCCATTTTCCTCCATTTATTTTTTTATTTAACAATGAACAAATTTTATACTTAAATTGCCATTGCTGCCAATATTACCACTATAAGTATTTCCATTTTTTCCTCCATTATAATATTTGATTCTTAATTTCATTATAACACAAACCAGATGCAATTATTCAAAATATATGTACAACTTTAAATTGTTGCTTCTTGCCTTATTGGTTTTTCGTCAATCGGAAGGTGAAGTAAAGTCGCAACTAATGACAATAAAATAGCTAGGTACCAGGCATAATCAAAATTTCCAAAAGTATCATAAAATATTCCGCCTAGATAAGCGCCTAGGAATGATCCTATTTGGTGATTTAAAAATACAATACCAAATAACATTGAAATATTTTTAGTGCCAAAAATTTGAGCTACAATTCCATTTGTTGCAGGTACTGTAGCTAACCATAAAAGTCCAAATGTTACTCCAAAAGCTAAAGCTGAAATTTCAGAAGGTGGTAAAAATATAAACAGTCCAATCGATATTGCTCTTAAAAAATATAAAATACTTAGAAGCATTTTTTTACTATACTTGTCGGCTAAATATCCCATTATTAAAACCCCAACAATATTAAATAGACCAATTAAAGATAAAATAGCAAATCCAGTCCAATCTTCTAGACCTCTGTCCTGAACATATCTAGGCACGTGCGTAGCGACTAAAGTAATTTGAAAACCACAAACAAAAAAACCAAGTATTAATAGCCTAAAACCTTTATGTGCCAAGGAGTCTTTGAGTACCTTGAATGCACTTTCATTTTTATCATCTTTTAAATTAACTTTTAGATTTTTATTTTCAGGATTTTTAATAAAGAATGCAGGAATGCACATAATAATTAAAATTATAGAAAATATTGTAAATGTACTTTGCCAACCTGTTTCAATAATTAAAAAATTTGATAAAGCAGGAAACATAAACATTCCTAACCCCCCAAAGGCTGTAACATATCCCGCTGCTTTACTTCTGTTTTCATTAGGAAAATGTTTGGTTACCAAAGGTGCTAACATTGGTCCAGAACATGCTCCTAAACCTACTCCGACCATAAGACCAAGATTAAGTTGAAACCATAAACCTGTATTAAGATTATTTCCTAAAGAAAAAATTCCTATAGCATAAAATATCAGACCAACTAATACTATTACGCTTCCACCGTATCTATCTGCAAATCTTCCAAAAATTGGAGTAAAAATACCCCAAATTAAAGAATGTAAAGCTACCGCAAGACCAAATTCTGTATTAGTAATTCCACAATCTATTTCAAAATTGTTAGAGAATAATCCAAAAGTTTGCCTTACACCCATTGATACGTTAACTACAAAACAAGCTGCGATTAAGGTGAATAAAGCAAGCTTGTTAGGAAAAAACTTTGTTTTCATTTAATCTTTTTTAAAGCTTGTTTTAAGTCTGAAATCAAGTCATTTGGATCTTCCAGTCCTATATGAAATCTCACTATATGGTGATTGGGCTTTATATATTTTTTAAATACTCTTTGAATTGTATGACTTTGATATAAAACCAAACTTTCGAACCCACCCCAACTTTGACCAATGCCAAAAAGTTTTAATGAATTAACAAATTTTATTACAGAGTTTTTATTCTTGCTATATATAAAAATAGAGAACAAGCCTGTAGCACCTGAATAATACTTTCTCCAATTCTCATAGTTTTGGGTTCCTTTTTTATGAGGGTATAAAATTTCTTTTATTTTATTTTGTTTTTTTAAAAAATTAATAATTCTTTTTGTGTTTTCTTCGTGTTTTTTTAATCTTATATCAAGAGTTCGTAAACCTCTTAAAACAAGATAGGCATCATCTGGCGATACTCTGTATCCTAAAAGCTTATTACAAATTCTAACTTTGTCATAAACTCTTTTACTAACTGATAAACTTCCCAACATTACATCTGAATGACCAGAAAAATACTTTGTCCCTGATGAAATAGACATATCAAAACCTAGCTTCAATGGCTTTATAAAAAGTGGCGTTCCCCAGGTATTATCAATTGCTGTAATAATTTTCCTTTTTTTTGCAATTTTAATTATCCTGCTTAAGTCTTGAAATTCAAATGTATTACTACCTGGGTTTTCTACAAATATCATTTTTGTATTTTTATTCAATTTGCTTTGAAAGCTTTTAAATTCTTCAGGATTGTAGAAATTTGCTTTTATTTTAAATTCCTTTAAAAATTTTGACGTAATTACTCTTGTCGGGGCATAAACTGCATCTGTAACTAAAATCTCATCACCTGGCCTACAAATGCTAATTATTGCTAATGCAACAGAAGCAAATCCTGTGGATGTTAAAAAAGTTGCATGTGCCCCTTCTAGTTCTGCAATAAAATTTTGTAGCGCAATTGATGTTTGACTGCCCCCTCTTCCATATTCATAAAAATTTACTTTAGAACCTCTTTTGACTAATATCTCTTGTTTAAAAAGCTCCTGCATGCTTTTGAAGAATACAGTAGAATTTCTAACAACGGCAGGATTTGCAGATCTTGATTTTTTATCTTGAGCTAAATGCTTAAGTTTTGTTATGTCTGAATATTTCATTTATATATTTTCACATCCGGTCAGCCAAAGATCGTAAACAGGGTGATCAAATGTTTTTAAAGTAGTGCTTGATGAAAAAGTCCATCCATTAAATACAAAAACTTTATCATCTTTTTTATCTGATAAATCCTTTACCTGAAGATATGCTGTAACTCCATCACCTTTGTTTTCTTTAGACCTTGCACATCTTTTTGGTAAAATTTCCAAATATCCAAACCTTTTTTTATTACCAATAACAATATTAATATCCGATGTTTTAGCGGTAATCTTATCAAGTGCTCTCAATTTAACAACTGTTTCGTTTGTATCTATGCTTTTTTCCTTTTTGGATTTAATTTTAGATGTTTCGACATTATTTTCTGATCCTTGTATCTCGCTTTCTTCTTCAAAAGATGGTTGTAAATCTTGTAAATTAACCTTTTCTTGTGAATTTAAATCATAAAAATTCAGAACAAATAGAGAAATAAAAAAAACTGCCTTAAGGTTTCCAGGTCTCATATTTCTTAAAATCCTTGTTCTTTTTGGAAATTTTATTAGGTTTGTAAGCCTCTTTAGTACCAGTTTTATTTTCTAAATGAGGTTTTTGCCAAGAATGTTTATCAATTTTTTTATCCATTGGGTTATCGTCTTTAATGTGGTGCATCCAAGAATACCAATCTGATGTTATTTTAGACGCATTTATCTCACCATTGTAAACAACCCATCTTTTTTGATTCTTCCTATTCTCATAGTATTTATTTCCAAATTCATCTTTTCCAACAAATTTTCCAAAAAAAATTGTATATATAAAAGTTCCTACTGTTTGAGAGTTCCACCAAGTAAAAATTTGTTTAATCATTTTTAATTAATTTAAAAATCCACACACTTAAAAATTGTATCATTATAACATAGACACTTTTTAAATATCCTATATATCTTAAACTTTAGTACATTCAACAAACTTTAAGGAATAATTATGTCAAAATTTTTAGTCGAAACTCATTATACCTGTACTTTTAAAATAATACATGAACTAGAAGATCTGAACGAAAAAGAACTCGCTAATATTGATAATAGGAAAGACGGTAAAGTCGAAATAGTAAACGTGACTGTCAACAACAGAAAAACTAAAAAAACCCAAGATAAAGCAAAAATTAAAAAATATGACTCAAAAAATAATATTAAAATTGATCATGTTGCAAGTAAAACAGAAGAAAAAAATATTAATAATGAGATTCTTGATAAGACATTAAAGGGAATCAACAAATATAAATCTAAAGACTATGAAAAGAGATTTCAAATGCCTGATAGAAGAAAGGGATATATACAAAAAGCGACAATTGGAGATCATAAAGTTTATTTACATACAGGTGAATATGATGATGGTAAAATTGGAGAAATTTTTATAGACACAAACAAAGAAGGAGAATTAGTTAAAGCTTTAATGAATAACTTTGCAATAGCTATATCACTCGGATTACAATACGGAGTTCCTTTAGAAGAATTTGTTGATGCATTTTTAGATACAAAATTTGAGCCATCTGGAAAAGTTTACGGTAATGACAGGATATTAAGCGCTACTTCAATTCTAGATTATATATTTAGAGAACTAGCAATTTCTTACTTAGGAAAAGAAGAATTGGCTCATACCCCAAGTATTAACTCAGGTATTACCGATAAAAAAAATAATCAAGATGATCAGTTTTTAAAAATTGTTAAAAATATTACAAGTAAAGGCTTTGTTAGAAGTAATTATCAAGAAAAACTTGTTGATTTAAGTGATGTTAGAATAAATTTAAAAAGCAAAACTTAATTTTTTTTAATCGTTTTAATATTTAATTCTTTTAGTTGTTCCTCTTTAACTTTGGATGGAGCCTCCATCAATAAATCTTCTGCGTTTTGATTTAACGGAAAAAGAGTAACTTCTCTGATATTTTTTTGATCAGCTAGGAGCATAACTATACGTTCAATTCCCGGAGCCATTCCACCGTGCGGAGGTGCGCCATAGGATAGAGCCTTTATCATTCCTGAAAAATTTTCTTCCACCATTTTTTTTGAATATCCAACTTTTGCAAAAACTTTAAATAAATACTCAGGTTTATGGTTTCTAATTGCGCCAGATGATAGCTCGTATCCGTTACAAACTAAATCATACTGGTAAGCCAAAATACTAAGTGGATCAGATTTATCAAAATCTTTCAAGTCTACCTGGGGCATAGAAAATGGATTATGACTGAAATCAATTTTTTTTAGTTTTTCATCAAATTGATACATAGGGTAATCGATTATCCAGCAAAAATTAAATTTATTTTTATCAATTAATTTCATTTCCTCTCCAATTTTTTGCCTAGCTATGCCTGAAAATTTTAGTGCTTCGTCTTTTTGGCCGCTTACAAAAAATATTGAGTCTTTCTCAGTTATTTTGCATAACTTCATTAATAATTGCGTGGCTTTTTCAGAAAAAAATTTTGAGATTGGTCCCTTTCCAATAGTTTTGCCCTTCTCTTTTTCAAAAGTTATGTAAGCCATACCGCTAGCTCCTTCCTTGATTGCCCAGTTGTTTAAATTATCAAAAAAACTTCTAGGTTTTGAGGACGTATTATTAACTGGAATGGCCTTTACAACCCCTCCTTTACTAATTATTTGTTTGAAAATCTTCAGATTGACTTCGTCAGATTTAAAAATTTCTGTGACATCTGCTAGTTCAATGGGATTTCTCAAGTCAGGTTTGTCCGTGCCATATCTTTCCATTGAATCTGCATATTTAATTTTTGGGAAAGGGTGTTTATTTACTTCTTTGCCATTTCCAAAATTTTTGAATAATTCATAAAAAATTGGTTCCACTATCTTAAAAATATCCTCTTGTTCAACGAAAGACATCTCCATATCTAATTGATAGTGCTCGCCTGGACTTCTATCTGCCCTACCATCTTCATCTCTGAAACAAGGGGCAATCTGAAAATATTTATCAAAACCAGCAATCATAATCATTTGTTTAAATTGTTGGGGGGCCTGGGGTAAAGCATAAAATTTTCCAGGATGAAGACGGCTAGGAACTAAAAAGTCTCTGGCACCTTCTGGGCTAGATGCTGTTAAAATTGGAGTTTGAAATTCTAAAAAATTATTTTCAATCATCTTGGTTCTTAAAAAAGATATTACTTTTGATCTAAGTTCAATATTGCTGTGCATCTCTTCTCTTCTAAGGTCTATAAATCTATACTTTAGTCTTATGTCTTCAGGATAATCTTGTTCTCCGAATACTGGTAAGGGTAGTTCTTTAGCTTCAGAAAGAACCTCTACATTTTCGATTTTTATTTCAATTAAACCTGTTTTTAATTGTTTATTTTCAGTTTCCTCTGATCTTCTGACAACTTTTCCAGCTATTGATAAAACAGACTCTGGTTTAAGTTTTTCTAAAACTTTGAAGTTTTTATTTTTGTTTTCAATTACACACTGTGTTATTCCAAAATGATCCCTGATGTCTAAAAAAAGTAAATTTCCATGATCTCTTTTTCTGTGAACCCAACCTGAAAGTTTAACTTCTTTCCCGATGTCTCTATCATTTATTTCTGAACAATTGTGTGTTCTAAATTTACTCATAAATATTTTACGATCTTAAACCTGCTAATGCCTTTTTGATGAGCTGTAAGCTGACTGGTTCAGCTTTACTTAAAGAAAGATGATCAAGAGAACTTACAAATGCACTTATTTTTTCATATGAACGATCAATATTTTTTAATATATGCTCTATATTTTTTTTACTTACTTTGATTTGTTTGTCTGAAAAGTTTTTGGTCAATATTACTCTTAACAAATCATCTGTCGGTAAGTCAATTCCAATATCTACAAAACTCTCAAATCTTGACTCCAAATCCTTTAGTTTAACTTTGATTTTTTTTAATGAAAGCAAGGAACTTATAATTAAATATTTATTATCTTGAAAGGCCATATTAATTATAGAGTAAAGTAATTTTTCATCTATGTTGTTCTCAAAATTGTCAATCGCTAAGCATTCTTTTATCTTATACTGGTTCAAAACTTTTACATCAACCTCTACAGCTGAAACTATTATACATTGTATTTTGCTATTCAATATGTTTATTAAATGTGTTTTTCCACAACCTTTAGGTCCAAAAATATTTACAAATCTGCTTGGCCATTTTGGCCAACTTTCTATTAGTTTAAATGCGTTAAAATTATTTTTAGATACATAAAAATCCTGACTTAAGTAATTTTTTTTAAAAGGAAAATTGAAAATTAATTGTTCTGTCATTCTAACTTTCTAATATTAAGTTCCACTCATTATGTACAATTTTAAATTTAAATCCATTTTCTATAAAACTATCTTGTAAATTTTTTATTTTACCAAAATATTTTATCTTAATTTTTAAGTTATTTTTATCCATCGTCTCTACTTTATATTGCTCTATTAAATTCATACTATCGAATTTTTTAATAATTTGTGACAGCGTATCTGCACTTTTAATTTTAGTACTTACAGTTAAAAAGGATGGTGTTGATATATCAATAAGGTTTTGCTCCTTCCAAAAATCACTGATACGAGATTTTAAATTTTTAATAATCTGTGCTCTTACTTCCTTTTTTTCAATATCTCTGTTTCCAAATTCAAACTTTTTTACTTTTTTAGTGCCCTGAAAGTTTGTTTTTAAAAAAACATTTAAGTCTTTATCATTCTTCCTAAAAATCAATATACTGCTATTTTTAATCTCGTAATTATCAACAAGTCTATCTATATTTCTTTCTTCTAAAGAAGTTAAATTATCTTTTATAAAATTTATATCATCAACATTTTCTACTGGTAGAATGAAATCAATATTTTTGAGTTCTTTATTATCATTCCATTCTATTAAAAATTGGTTTTTTTCAAATAGTTGAAGTTCAGAATTTAAAATGAGAATTGGATAAACAACTATATTGAGTCTGGTTACTTCTGAATAAGAAATATTTTTTTTATAAAAAAAGTCGTTAATCAAGCTTCTGCTGAATGTTACTTGGGTTTTTAGTTTATACTTACCGCTAATATCATTTTCTTCCAGAATTCTGTAGCTTTCGACAAGAGATTTTATAGTTTCTAAACTAATACCAGAAAGTTTATTTTGATCTTCTTTCTGAAGAATATTTTCTATAAGGCTTTGAAACCCTTTTCTAAAAGAAATTGTAAGATATGTTTCTCTATAATTAATATCATTTATTTTTCCAGTAACCTCAATATTATCAACAATAAAAGTATCAGTTTTTGCAAATATATTTTGAGTTTTTGATAAAAATAATATTATTAAAGATAAAAGTATTACTTTTTTCATAAATTATTTAATTACCATTTTATTCATGAAAAGAACAAAAAATAGTTAT
>CEQP01117694.1_pt1 | contig 10178 bp, 13 predicted proteins | sample 356291 | NCBI WGS metagenome assembly CEQP01 (sample SAMEA2621221, study PRJEB7988) | marine metagenome | isolation source: saline water (ENVO:00002010), including | reverse complement strand
ATATTCGTAATGTAGGTCCATTATCTAATTTAAGATTTGATCCACAGTTCACTGCCGATCTGTTAGGCAGACGATTTGGAGATAGCAACATAGCTGGCTTTATGTCTAAAGATGATTTTGCACAAACAAGACAAGGTGGTGCATCTGTTGCTCCTGTTAATTTGTCAACTGGATTGAAGACAGTAGCCAATTTGACTGGACCTAATCAATTTGTTGATCCTAGTGAGGGCATAGCTCCAGTGACAAGAAGGTCAGGCGTTGCTGGCACAGGGCAAACAGGTCCTGTGGATTTACTGGGTCTTGGTGATTTAGGGTTTGGTGGATTAGGATTGGGAGCACCAAACAGACTACAAGAATTACAGAATATAGGTAGAAAACAACAACAGACAATTAGACAGTTAACAAATCAATTGTCTGATGCACAATCTGAAGTGATTCCAGAATCTATTCCATTAGCACCTGCTCCTAATCTTACGGCAGTAGATAGAAATCTTACGGGCATTAGTGGTATAGGTGCTGATTTAAGTTCTCCACAAAGTCGTGATGTTTTAGACAATCAGTTTACACAGATTGCTGGATTACCAACCATAGTGCCAGGTGCTGGAGGACTGCCATCAATAGACACTGTTGCTGATGATCTTGTTCAAGGAGCAGGTGAATTAGAACAGAGAAGTGGAGCAAACATAAACAATCCTGGCAACATCAGAACTGGTGGTGGATTTGACGGAGAGATTGGTGTAACAAAAGATGGTTTTGCTATTTTTGACAACATGAAATCTGGTGTTGATGCTATTAACAAATTAGCAACGACTTACGGAAAAAAACGTAATATTAACACAGTAAGAGAGTTTGCAAACAGATATTCACCACCAGGTGAAAACACTGCAAAACAAATTGCTGGAAAAATTGATGTTATAAGTAATGCTTTAAATGTTGGACCTGATGAGAAAGTTGATTTCACGGATCCTAATGTTCAAGCAAAACTAACACCAGCCGTGATAACATCAGAAATTGGTGCAGATAAAACAAGAGATGTAGCAAATGTATTAAGAGGATTTGATCCAAAGCCTTTAGATGATGCAAATGTGGCTACTGAACCATTTACATCTTTTGATGTAGCACCTTCAGTAAATTTAGGCATAGCACCAATTGGAGAGCAAAGACCAGAATCAAGAGGTAACATTCCATCGTTGAATCCATTTGGAAGGGCTCGACCTGATTTGGTGACAGACAGAGAAGATGATGTATTGTCTGAAATAGCAGAAAGAAACGAAGATAGAGCAAGATCTATAGCTGACAGAGGGTTTCCAGTAAGTGTAGATGAAATTTCAGGCAGACCAAGTATAGCACCAACTGTAGATAATTTACTAAGGTTAGGTCAAGAAGCTCAACAAAGAAGAAATTTAGAAAAAGCAACCAGACCAGATCAGGCGTTAGAAACATTAGAAGGAAGAAGAGATAGATTACCAGATCAAGTTTTTGACATTGAAACAATTACTCCAGAAGATGACAGATTAACAACAGTATCTCCTGATGTTTTAGCAAGGATTGGTCGTGAACAGAGAATAGATGATGCAAACACATTTAGACAAACTGTCCCCGATGCTGCTAAAATATTTGGTGGCAGACAAATCACGACAACTCCAAGAGGAAAAGAAACTCCAAGAGACATAGATCAAGAGTTATCACCAATAGTAGCAGCAGGAATAGGTGCACCAGAAGAGTTTAGGCAGCCTTTTCCTGATGCTGGCATAAAAATTGGCAACTTTACCATCCCAACATTAACATCTGGGTTAAATTTAATATCTGATTTATCAAGACAAAGAGTATTTGATGCTGTTCTTAACAAAGGAGCAACACCCGTCTATGATGGTGATGTTTTAGTTGGAGCTAAGATAAATGGAGTTCTTGTTGAGGGCATGGATCCAAATGCACCTATGGACTCTGGTGATAATCAAGATCCCGTCACAAAGTTTTTGAGAAAAGCTACTGAAGACAAAAAAGAAGAAGACAAAGATGATCAGCCGCCGAATCAAATAGGTGATGTTGTAATAAGAGATCCAGAACCACCAAAACCGACAGTCGTTAAATCTACAGCTCCTGCATCAACAGCAAGCTTTACACCTGTAGGTTTTAATGTGGGTAACTTAAATGATTTGATTGCAAGAATAACAGGAGTGCCTACTCCAAGAAGAATGCAAGAAGGTGGCACAGTAGCAGCAGTGGATAAATTTTTATCTAAGGTAGCATGAACAACTTACAATATGCTGAGTATTTAAGTGATGATGAGTTACAAAAAGTAGCACCATTACTAAAAAGACTTAAAAAGCTTGAAGACAGATCAGAGTCGCAAGAAGATTATTTATGTTTCGTAAAAAAAATATGGTCTGAGTTTATTGAGGGCAAGCATCACAAGATTTATGGTGAGAAACTACAAGCTGTAGCTGATGGCAAGATTAAGCGTTTGATCGTTAATATGCCTCCCAGACACACCAAGTCTGAGTTTGCAAGTTACTTATTTCCTGCATGGCTGATGGGCAAAAGACCAGATTTAAAGATTATTCAAGCAACACACACGGCTGAACTTGCCGTTGGCTTTGGTCGTAAGGTCAAAAATTTGATTGATAGCGAAGATTTTAGAGACATTTTTCCTGATGTTAAACTTGCCTCAGATGCAAAGGCTGCTGGTCGTTGGTCTACCAATAGTGGTGGTGAATATTATGCTGTTGGTGTGGGAGGTGCTTTGGCTGGACGAGGTGCTGATCTGCTCATTATTGACGATCCTGTTTCTGAACAAGATGCTTTAAGTCCAACGGCTTTGGATAGCATTTATGACTGGTATACGTCAGGTCCAAGACAAAGATTACAACCAGGTGGTTCGATTATCATTGTCATGACACGTTGGGGTATCAAAGATTTAACTGCACGAGTATTGCAAAAACAAGCAGAAGGTGGTGCTGACAGGTGGGAAGTCGTAGAGTTTCCAGCCATATTTCCTGACACAGGTAATGTATTATGGGAAGAATATTGGTCAAAAGAAGAATTAGAGGCTGTTAAATCTTCGATACCTGTGTCAAAATGGAACTCACAATATATGCAAAACCCTACTGCTGAAGAGGGTGCGATTATAAAAAGGGAATGGTGGAATGTTTGGGATCGTTCTGAGCCACCTGTGTGCTCATACATCATACAATCATACGACACAGCTTTCACGAAGACTGAGCGTTCTGATTATAGTGCTATTACTACTTGGGGTATTTTTACACCTGTTGAGGGTGAAGGAGATGCCATCATCTTGCTTGACGCAGAAAAAGGTCGTTGGGATTTTCCAGAACTCAAACTTAAAGCACAAGAACTGTGCGAAGCATATGATCCTGACATGATATTGATTGAGCAAAAAGCAAGTGGTACACCACTTACACAAGAGCTTAGACGTATGGGTATACCTGTAACTCCGTTTACACCGAGCAAGGGTGCTGATAAGTTTGCAAGAATGAATGCTTGTGCACCTGTATTTGAAAGTGGTATGGTATGGAGACCTGATGCTAATTTTGCAGAAGAGGTTGTTGAAGAATGTGCTAGTTTTCCACATGGTGATTTTGATGACTTGGCAGATTCGATGACACAAGCTATACTAAGATTTAGACAGGGTGGTTTTATTACTACTCCTGATGACGAAGATGACGAACCAATTTATAGAAGAAAGATGGAGTATTACTAATGTCAAATAAAGATAAAATGTTAAAAGGGTTAGATGAATTACAAAAAATTCTTAAAGATGTTAAAAGTGGAAAATCAAAACCAAAGCCACCAATTGATATTAAAGATGAAAAAGGTATGAAGAAAGCCATAAGAGAAATATCTGGAATGGAAATGGGTGGTGAAGTTATGGACATGACAAAAGCACAACCTGTCAACATGATGGATGGTGGTAAAATCAAAAAGATGAACATGGGTGGTGTTGTGCCAGGTCGTGGTGGTCAGTTTAAGGGTATGAAGTAATGAGCTTAACATCTGCTGATCCTTTTGGTGACAAGAGAAGAAAAGAGTCAGCCAGAACGATGGCTAAACTCAAAAAAGGTGCTAAGACAGCTAAGAAAATTAGGACAAAACCTATCAAGATATCAATTCAAAGTGCTTCGATAACAACGCCTAAAGGAATGTCTATTGAAAAAAATACAATTATGCCTAAAATGATGAGCAAGGGTGGAGTTGTAGACATGACAAGATCAATACAAATTAACCCAGAGACAGGAGAGTAATATGCCAGAAAAATTACCAAGAGAACTGAGAGGTATGAGAACTATAGCTCGTTCTCCAAAGCAAATTAAAAAAGCAGTGAGAAAAATAGTTATAGAGGATGTTAAAAAAAGAGGTAAAGATATTTTGGGTGCAAAAAAGATGAAAGATGGTGGATTAGCACAGGCTATAGAAAAAGTTAAAGCTAAAGAGATGGAAAAAGGTGGAGAAGCCGTGCCTTCAAAGTTTAAAGGTTTTTCAAAGTTGCCAGAAGAGGTGCAAAAGAAAATGGATCCAGCATTAGCTGAAAGATTTGAAGATGGTGGACCTGTCAAGATGGGTTCTGGTGGTGGTGTCTGTAAAGGCATGGGCATAGCCAGAGCTGGTGGCAAATTCAAAGTAAGGTAAAATTATGGCAGTCGAAAAGGTAGACGGAGTAGAGAATATAGATGCACCTGAGGGTGTTACATCTGTAGAAGTAGAAGAAGCTGAGTTAGCACCAAACGTCACAGAGATGGATGACGGATCTGTTGTTATTGGTGAGATAGAAGAACAGATAGCTCCGATACAAGTACCTTTCAATGCTAACCTTGCAGAATTTATTGATGAAACTGAACTTGGTCGAATATCATCAGACCTTGTTGGTGAAGTACAAGAAGATATCAATTCACGAAAAGAGTGGGAAGATCAGTACAAAAGTGGATTAGAATTATTAGGAATGAACTACGAAGACAGGGCAGAGCCTTTTGAAGGTGCTTCTGGTATTGTTCATCCGTTACTCGCTGAATCTGTTACACAGTTTCAAGCACAGGCATATAGAGAATTATTACCTGCTGGAGGTCCTGTTAAGACAGCCATTATAGGACAAGAAACTCCTGAAGTTACAGCACAGGCTGAACGTGTTAAAAATTTTATGAATTATCAGATAACTTACGAGATGGAAGAGTATGATCCTGAATTAGATCAGATGTTATTTTATCTTCCGATTGTAGGTTCATCATTTAAAAAAGTTTATTTTGACCCTTCGTTGCAAAGGGCGGTTTCTAAGTTTGTTCATGCAGAGGACTTAATTGTTCCGTACAATGCTACAGACTTAAAAACTTCCACGAGGATCTGTCATGTTATTCGCATGGACTCGAATGAAATAAGAAAGTTGCAACTATCTGGGTTTTACAAAGATATAGAGTTGCCTACATCTGACTCCGATGGAGCTAATTATGATGAGGTAAGAGAAACAATTAAAGAGATTGAAGGCATTCATTCAGAGTCAAGTTACAACGAAGAATTAACATTATACGAAATACACACCGATTTAGATTTGCCAGGTTTTGAAGATCAAAATCAAATGGGCGAAAACACTGGATTGAAGATGCCTTATATCGTTACAATCGTGGAGAAATCTGGTGAAGTATTATCGATCAAGAGGAATTTCAACGAAGCCGATCCGTTACGCAGTAAGATACCTTACTTTGTACACTATAAGTTCTTGCCTGGTCTTGGGTTTTATGGCTTTGGTCTTACACATATGATAGGAGGCTTATCTAGAGCTTCAACATCAATACTTAGACAATTAATAGATGCAGGTACACTATCTAACCTACCTGCTGGTTTTAAAGCAAGAGGTGCTCGTATACGAGATGACGAAACACCACTAAATCCAGGTGAGTTTAGAGATGTTGATATGGTTGGCATGGACTTACGCCAAGCTATTATGCCATTGCCATTTAAAGAGCCATCACAAACTTTGTATTCACTATTAGGGACATTAATCGACTCAGGTAGACGTTTTGCTTCTATGGCTGACATGAAAGTTGGTGATATGCAAGGCAACTCACCTGTAGGTACAACGATGGCTATAATGGAACGTGGCACAAAAGTCATGTCTGCTATACATAAAAGATTACATTACTCACAAAAGATAGAGTTTAAAATACTTGCAAGAATATTTGCAATGGGTGCACCTATCTATCCATATCAAGTGCCAGGTGCTCCACCAGAAATAAAACAATCTGACTTTGATCAAAGAATAGATGTATTGCCTGTATCAGATCCAAACATTTTTTCTATGTCACAAAGGATTGCTTTAGCACAAACACAATTGCAACTTGCTCAAAGTAATCCAGAAATTCATGGGCAAAATGGAATGTATCAAGCCTATAGAAAAATGTACGAAGCATTAGGGGTGACGAATATAGATGCTGTGTTGCAACCTCCCCCACAGCCGATGCCCATGAATCCAGCAAAAGAAAATCAAGAGGCATTGAGAGGAGCAAGGTTGCAGGCTTTTCCAGAACAAAATCATCAAGCTCATATATCTGCACATTTAGCTATGATTGCAACACCAATAGCACAGTCTAATGCTTCAATTGTAATGACATTACAAGGGCATATATCAGAGCATATTGCTATGATGTCAGAGATACAAGCACAACAAGAGATTACGGCTAACATGACACCAGAGCAACAAGCTATGATGCAGTCTGATCCTAATGCCATGCAACAGTTTCAAAATCAAGTTGCATCAAGGGCTGCTGAAATATCAAGTGAAGTTAGTGAGCAATACGCACAATCCATTACTCCACCACCTAGTGAAGATCCTCTAGTGTCTATAAGAAAACAAGAGTTAGCATTAAAAGGTCAAGAGTTAGCTCAAAGGCAAGAGCAGTTTGAAGCTAAACAACAGTTTGCACAAGACAAAGAAAGAAATGATGTTCTTCTTGATCAGCAAAGACTTGATCAACAAGAGGAAATAGCAAATCAAAACGATCAAACCAAAAGAGATATTGCTGCAGCAAAAGAAATGAAAGGATAAACTATGGTTAGTTCTATTAGAGAAAAAATTTGGAAAGAAGAAAAGCAAAAGAAAGTAAAAAGAAGATTAGTAAAAGAGGGAGTTCTAGATGCCGTTGAAGAGAGGCAAGAGCCAGAAGACGATCAGCAAGAACATCAGGAAGTTGAGATCGGAGAAGTATCCTCAGAAGCAAGCAGTGGCGATAGCATTGTCGAAAGCGGGGAAGTCAAAGCCAAAATCAACAAGCCGAAAAAGAAAGCCAAAAAAGCCAGTAAAAAAAGCTAATGGTGGCATAATTAAAAAGTTTTCTGATATAGCGAAACCACAAAAATTCAAGGGGATATTTTAATGCTAGATCCCGCCTCAATTGGCATAGCCATTACAGCCGCTAATACGGCATTCTCGGCAATCAAAAAAGGATTTGCCGCTGGGCGTGAAATTGAATCCATGGGAAAAGATTTGAGCCGCTGGATGGGTGCGGTTTCAGATGTTGAAAATACTGAAAAGTCTGCGAAGAATGCTTCACCTCTTCGTAAATTATTTAAAGGCAGGGAAATAGAAGCTTCTGCAATAGAAGCTTTTACGGCAAAGAAAAAACTAGAAGCACAACGTCAAGAACTTAAATCATTTATAAATTTTCACTATGGAGCCAATTCTTGGAATGAGATTCTTAGAATGGAAGCTGAGATAAGAAAGAAAAGAAAAGAAGAAATTTATGAGAGACAGGAGCTTATCAGAAAGATTTGGGAATATATTGGTTGGTTTATATTATTTTGCACAGTCGTAGGTTTCGTGTTTTTACTTGCTTGGATGTATAAGGAAAATAGAAGATGAAACAAAAAAAATTACAAGATAAATCTAAATACGCTTCTTACGATATCAATCAGGACGGAGTAGTTAGCGATGAGGAATTTGAGCACATGGCAGAGATCAAAAGGCTTGAGCATGATCTTAGAAAACAAAGAGCACAAAGACGTATGGCTACTGCTAGTTTGGTTGCTATGGCTACTTTTACTGCTGCGATGTTTTTTGTCGATCTCGACAGAGTCAAAGCACTTGCCGATATTAGTAATCTTTTTTATATCACTGGCGGTGGCATCGTTGCTGCATATATGGGAGCATCTGCGATAATGAATAGAAATGGTAAATAAATGGCAAAAAAAGATCCAAAAACTGGTACAGGGAAAAAACCTAAAGGTTCAGGTAGAAGACTCTATACTGACGAAAATCCAAAAGATACTGTTAGCATTAAATTTGCAACTCCTGCTGATGCTCGTGCAACAGTTGCAAAAGTTAGAAGAATTAATAAACCTTATGCTAGAAAAATTCAAATCCTTACTGTCATGGAACAAAGGGCAAAAGTGATGAAAAAAGCAGAAGTTGTTCGTATAGCTAAGAAAGCAAAAGAGTCTTTAAAAAAAGTTAGAAAAACATGAGTGCATTTCTTTTAACTTGCTTTTTAAACATGAATGTTGATGCAAAAATTTATTTTAAAGATGTGAACAATTGTCTGTATTATGCCGAAAAGTTAACTGAGCAATCTGTGCAAATACCAGAAAAGGTTGAATCTTACAAATGTATGTGTAAACTCGTGGCATATGTGAACGACAAAAAGACCAAAGTGTATTAGGAGGTAGTATGTTACAAGCACTTATTGGACCAGTTACAAGTCTGGTGGGAAAATTCATAGAAGATAAAGATCAGAAAAACAAATTGGCACATGACTTGGCAACGCTTGCTTCTCGTCATGCCCAGGAGCTGGCGAAAGGGCAAATAGCAGCTAATGCCGAACAAGCGAAGCACCCCTCAATATTTGTTGCAGGAGCTCGCCCAGCCATAATGTGGATCTGTGCTCTAGGGTTATTAACTCAATTTTTTATCATGCCTATTGCAGAATGGGCAACAGCGATATGGATGCCTGATATAACTTTGCCTAGTTTAGCCACGGATGAACTTATGGCGTTAACCCTTTCATTACTAGGATTGGGAGGAATGAGATCCTATGAAAAGTCAAAAGGTGTAGCAAGAGAAAATATGAAAAAATAGTGCAAGATTTATTCAGGCATTTAAGAATACATACGAGTGATAAAATGAAAATAAAATTGTGTGAAAGATGTAGAGTGGCATTGAAAAGAATGGAATTAAAAGATGTTTATCAATGTCCAATTTGTTTTACTGTAACTGAGCACAAGGAAGAGGATGAATAATGGATGGTGTTAAATTAGCAGAACATCTTTATAAGAACATACGTCAAAGAAAAGAGCAGTTATCTGAATCTTTGGCTGATGGAGCGATAGGATCTATGGAGGACTATCGAGCAATCACAGGTGAAATACGAGGTCTAACCTGGATTGAAGAAGAACTAAGAACCTCGATGAAAGGTATAGAAGATGACTAAAAAGTTATATGTGCCAGAACGGATTTTGGCACAGAAAAAAGTAAATCCGACACCAAAAGCTATATCTAAAGCTTTTGATAATAAAGAGGAAACTAATAAAAATAGTAAAGATCCTTCAACATTAGATGTATCTGTATTAGAAAGATTGCCTCAACCAACTGGATATAGAATGCTTGTTATTCCATATTATGTATCTGAAAAGACAAAGGGAGGCATATACATTCCAGACGCAACTCGTGATAGAGAGAGTTTTGCAACTGTGGTTGCCTATGTCGTTAAACTAGGTCCTGATGCCTATAAAGATTCTGATAAATTCCCAAATGGAGCATACTGTTCTGAGAAGCAATGGGTGCTTATGGGTAGATATGCTGGAAATAGGTTCAAAGTGGATGGTCTTGAGTTAAGAATCATAAATGACGATAATATTATAGCAACAATACTTGACCCAGCAGATATTTCTTATGTATAGTGGAGGTAATGATGAATGAAACACAAGAAAACAAAGTAGAAGAAACTTCTAACGAAAATGAATTTGTTGTAGAGATTGATGAAAATCAAGAATCTACAAAAAAAGAAGCCCAACCAGAAAAACAAGAACAGACAATTGTTCGTGATGAAGAACTTAATGAGGCTGAATCATACAGTGAAAAAGTTCAAAAAAGAATAAATGCGTTAACTGCAAAGAAAAAAGCTGCAGAAGATGACATGAACAATGCTATAAAGTATGGCAAACAAGTTGAAGAAGAAAAT
>CEQP01118399.1_pt1 | contig 10198 bp, 11 predicted proteins | sample 356291 | NCBI WGS metagenome assembly CEQP01 (sample SAMEA2621221, study PRJEB7988) | marine metagenome | isolation source: saline water (ENVO:00002010), including | reverse complement strand
GTTCGAAATATATCAGGCTCAGCAAGAGCCGGTTGAGCTTTTAGCATCCTCGGGGAAAGGTTTATGCGGCTTGGTTCAATTTTATTCAATCTTTCAATCTCCTCTGCGGTAACATCAATCTGAAGAATCTCAAGAGCTTGAACTTCCATTGAAATATTAAGATTAATAGATTTATTTGGATTATCATTCTCAAAATTTATTTTCTTTTCAAATCTTTTGTAACCAACATATGAAGCCACCAAGGTGGCCTCCGCAATTTCAATTCCTGAAATAACATAATATCCATTTATATCTGTTGCCATTCCCTTTCCATTCTCTTGAATAAATACGTTCGCACCAATTAACGCTTCACCAGATTTACTATCAGTAATAAAACCAAATATTTGGTTTGAATTAGTCTGAGAGTAAATCAGATTGATTAAAAGAAAAGGAATAATAAATAATGATCTATTATTTTTTACCAAGTAAGTCATCTAATATTTTTTCCGCATGAGTATTAACATTTACTTTATTATAAATTTTTTCAATTCTACCATCCTTATCAATTATAAAAGTCATCCTTTTTGGCCAGGCTATACTTGCAGCTCCATATTTTGGAGCTACTTCTTTCTTATAGTCTGATAAAAAATGAAAAGGTAATCTATATTTTTTCTTAAACTTTTTTAACGCTCTTGGCGAATCATAACTTATTCCAAGAACTTTTATTTTTGCTCTTTTATATTCTCCATAAATGTCGCGGAACCCGCAAGCTTCTTTTGTTCATCCAGGGGTATCCGCTTTAGGAAAAAAATAAACGATAAGACGTTCACCAGTATAATCAGATAATTTTCTAACCTTTCCATCTTGGTCTTTTAATGAAAAATCTGGAGCAATGTCACCAACATTCAATTGCACTGATTGGTTATTAGCAAAAACAAGAGCTAAACCTCCAACAAAAAAGACAACCAATAGAATGGCTAATATCTTCATATTAATCAATTAAGTTATTTATTTAGATAAGAAAGTGTTTCAGTATTAAATGGTATTTGTTCAATTTGAAACAAATCATAGAACTCTTTAGAATCACAAACATTTCCTTCTAACAACATTGTAATTTGATCTTTTGTTATAGGGAACCATGAGAATCTTCCCAGAAATGTTGCTAAGATTTGTACTCCTATTGCAGGTGCAGGTACGGTCCATTTCTTCTTTCCATATGATTTTGCAATAGTGGTAATTATATCTTTCCAATAATAAGCCTCACCTCCGAGCGAATATATTTTTTTTATTGATTCTTTTAACTCAATTGATTTTACAAAAAACTCAGCAACGTTATTTATGTGTATAGGAGACATTGCAAATTTTCCTGCATTCATTGGATTTAGACCTGGATGGAAATTAGGAGCTGGGAAAGGAAGACTTAACATGTCTTTCTTAAGTTGAGAACAAAACTCAGGCCTCCCCCCACCTCTAGGATCACCAAAGATCAATGATGGACGAAAGATAGTCCAATCTAGATTTGAAAATTTTAAATATTCTTCAGCTAAATATTTGGTCCTTTGATAACCAGTTCCATCAACTTTAACGCCATTGGCACTCATCATTATAAACCTTTTCACACCTAATGCCTTCGCAACATCAATACATTTTTTTGCTGCTTGAAAATGTAACTGTTCAAAGGTTGCACCTTTCTTAGGAAACTCACGAATTATACCTATACAATAGATCACTACATCCGCAGATTTGATAGTATTCTCAATTGATTCAATCTCACTAATGTCTCCAGATATAATTTTACATTTATCTGCATTAATTAGTTTTGACTTAGAACCTTCTCTAACTAAGACTAAAGGCTCGTGGTCATTTTTTAATAGCTCATCAATAATATATGAACCCACAAATCCAGTTCCGCCAAATATAGCGATTTTCATTTAGCTGTTCCTTTTATAGTTTTCATTATTTTCAAAATTTTTATTTACTAATATATCTTCTATAACTTTTCTACGATGGGTAAAGATTTTTTCTAAATCTCTTTTTATCCATAAAAAGTGCAAAACACTACCAAAAACCCCCATAGGAATACTATAAATTACCTTATCTGAAATTTCTACACCACCATCAACCTTTTTAAATTTATGAGTATGATGCCAAAAGTTATAAGGACCTTTAATTTGTTCATCAACAAATTCATATGGTGGATTATACTTTGTAATAAGTGTACGCCAATGAACCCTAACTCCAAATAGTCGTATGGTATAATCGATTACAGTTCCTTTATCCATATTAATAGGGATTGGTGTTAATATATTAAATGAAAGTTTTTCAGGTGTAATGGTTTTGAGGTTTTCTGGCTTTGAAAAAAAGTCAAAAACATTTTCTATTGAATCATTGATTTTCTGAGTTTTATTTAATTCATATAATTTCATTTTATATTTATGTTCCTATAATCTTAAGGTATAATTGATTTTTAATGAGCTTATCTTTGATATGGTTATTAAGTCAAAATCAAATATTTGATCACCCAAACTCATCCAGTTATGTGTATAAACTAAGAAAAAATCACTTCCTGGGCGGATGGTATGCTGTAGTTTAGCAAATAAACCAACGGCATTTGATACGTTATCATATTGAACATTACTAAATATAGCAGTTCGTGGAGTTGGATAAACTCCTAATTCAATGTTGTATAATTCTGTATTAAAATTACTACCACTTAATTCAACCTGATTGTTTTCATACTCTGTCTGAATATTGAAGCCAGAAAATGGTTTGACTGAAATTTGACTTTTCAATGTTTTCTTTTTCCCAGTCCAAAAATCTCCTGTTTGATATTCTAATTCTGTTGAAAGCATCCTTTTCTCAGATGTTTCAAATTTAAATTGAAATTCGCTACTACTATATTCTTCAATGGGAATAGTTATATCTTCATAAATAGTAAACGGTTTATCAAGATATTCTGTCAATTTTACAATTTTAATGCCAACCTCATCTTGACTTTCAAATCGTATATTAAATGGAGTAAAAGTTGTTTCTTTTTTTAACATATTATTATTTAAATCAGTCATATACTCGTATTGTATTCCAAACTCTACTTGACGAATAAACTCATATTTTTCTGGGCGCGGATTGTAGCTAAAACTTGGTTGTATACGCTTAAATCCATTGCGCCTACTAAAGCCCACTGCAGGATTATACATATTACCAAATTCACGGTAAGATACATGCGTTCTAATAATATCATTTGGATAGGTTAATCTTAAACCGCGCGTAGAAAGATCAGAAATATTAAGGTCTTTTGTATTTAATGGAGCTGTGTGAAAAACAAAAAATGTTTGAAACTGAAGATTTTTATCACCCATAAATTCCGAGGTTTTCAAATCTAAGTCTGCACCATAAAGGGTTTGATCTAATCCCGTAGAATCTACTTTCCCTTTGCTAGTTGAACGATCAGTAAATACTAAACCTAAATATGATTGTTTTAATAATGCCCTTTTCATCCTTGCAACAGTAAAGTTTTCACCTGGCAAACTTTCAACAGGTTTGGTTTGAGCCTGTATTAAACCAATCTCGTAATCACCAATTTGTCCAGATAATCTACCGCCATAGTTTATAGGTATCTGCTTTCCTTCTGATAAACCAATCCTCCTGCTAAAAAATGGTGTTACATCATTTCGAGGTGAAAAAGAATATACTCCAGCACCCTCCAGGAAAAATCCGCGTTTTTCAGCATATCTTAGCGGAAATCGTGTTAGGTTTACTCTTCTTTGATCAACTTCTGCTTCTGCAAAATCTGTATTATAAGTTAATGAGGCTCGCAATCCCGGGGTAATGTTCATAGAAATATCAAAACCTAAATCGCTGAGATTATCATTTTTCATTTTTTCATCTATTTCTACTTTTCGATTATTCATGCTCAGATAAGGTTTTAGTTCGATTCCTCTCCCTTGCGTCAAATTTTTTAATCCAGAAAGATGCCCTGCATGAATTGGAGAGGTTAATTTTTTATTTCTTTGAAAACCTTCCCATTTTACATCTTCATTTTTTCTGCGAACTGTACGTTGAAAATTTATCCCCCAAGTTTCCAGATTAGGGTTAAAATTTAATGTGCGGAAAGGAATAACAACTTCTACTGACCAACCTTCCGGTAAGATTACGACTCTAGCATCCCAGATTCCATTCCAATCTTTATTTGTTCCCCAGTAGGATTCGCTGCCAATAATGAGTCCATCACCCATAAGACCAGCAGGATTTACTTCAAAAAAATATCCTGTACGGCCATCAAGAAAAGTATCTAAAATCCACATGAATCTGTCATCGGTGCGAAGGCTCTGATCTCTACGTTTCTGATATGCAAGAATTCCATCCGGATTACTATCAAATAACATCGCACCGATATAAAGATTGTCTTCATCATATATTACATGAACTTCTGTTTTTTCAGTGCTAGGAGCTCCCTCTTTTGGATCTCGTTGAATAAAGTCTTTTGCAGGGGAAACCATTTTCCATTCAGGCTCATTCAATAATCCATCTAATTCTATTTTACCTGTAGGTATTTGTTTAGTTATTATAACTCGTTTATCGCTTGAGCCTTCTTCCTGATAAAATGAAGCTGCATTAAGTATGCCAAGAGAAATAATAAGATTTAAAAATTTAGACAAAACAATTATTTAGATTGATTAGTTAATGAGCCATTGAAATGATCAGCTAAAAAAATAGTTCCAAGAAATAAAGTCATCCCATAAAAAATATCTTCAAAAGGGATTGTTCCAATACGTATTCCCATATTGTGATCATTATTATACCAAACAATTTGATCAATGATAAATGATCCAGTTAGAATGCCATTAACAATGAAAAATGGTATTAAGATGAATACATATGAAACAAGAAAATCTTGTAATAAAGAAATATTTTTATACATAACAAGTGTAAGAAGAAGAATAGTAAATGTGAATGTTATAGTTGTATATAATTTCCCAAAATTCTGAAATAGAATAAATAATAAAAGTCCAATTATGATTTTTACAGTCAATCTTGACTTTGATTCAGATAGTCGCAATTTTGGATTCAATTTTATTTTATTATAATGAATGAATAATGAAGCGAAAGGAATGCACAGAAAGAATAGCCATTCCTCTAATGGAAGGAAGAGGATATTGAACCCAATTAAATATTGATCATTGAAACCCCAAATACCCATTCGAGTAAAAATAATATCCCAGATTAAATAAATAGTTGTCATAATAATATAGCCTGGAAAAAGTTTTTTCCATATTGGGAAAAAACTAGTTTTATGATAAAATGAAAAAATAAATGGAATGAGTATGGATGTTATATTTATTAATAGATATAAATAATTATCCATTTTCTATTTCTCCATTAATTTAAATGCACGTATTGGAACAAAAAGCATACCAAAATACTCGCAATTTTCCTTTCCTAAATTTGAATGATGAATACGATGTGCAAATAAAATACCTTTTAAATATTTATTTTTTGGTTTTTGAAAAATTTTTAATCTGCGATGAATAAAAATATCGTGAACTAACATATATGCAATACCATATAGCAGAATTCCCAAACCTATGTATATTAACCAAGTTGGCTCATAAAAACTTCCCACAAAGAAGCAGGTAATGCTTGGGATAGCAAAGACAAGCGCAAAGGAATCATTTTTTTGGTAGGGCTTCCCGGTAAGAACGTGGTGATCTTCATGCAAAAACCAACAAAAACCATGCATCACATATTTATGAGTCCACCAAGCAACAAATTCCATTCCAAAAAATGCACCAATAACTATTAATAATTCAAACATAAGGCTCCGAATTTACAACTTAGATTTGCTTAGGGTTTCATTGATAATTGAAATCATCCATTGATTATATATGCTGTAGTCTTGAGGGGATCTAATCAATGAATTAAATAAAAGAATATCTTCTTTAAGTTCATCATGATCTGATAAAAAAATAGGAACATTAGCATTATATAGAATTCTCAAACTTCTCCCATCAAAACTTTGAGGATCTAATTTCACAGAACGATCAAGAGCCTTATTTGCTTTTCTACTATAAATCAATTTGTCAATTGGATTATTAGAATAGAAAGCCATTAATGTTAGAGTCCCCCCATAAAAAGCTAATTTTGTTGGAGAAGAATTTAATTCATCATCTTCTTTTAATAGCTCAAGGAGTTCCAGGCATGTTTCTTCATCTTTAGTAGACGCTTTATACATTTCCCGAACTGATAAATCACTGATTGTATTATTCGCAAATAATAAAAGTATAAATAATACCATCATTGTTAAGCTCTCCTCATAAATAATGAAAATAATAGAGCTGAAGGCAAAAGCATAAACTTTTGAAAGTTATTTACTCGTATCCGTTTATTTAAAAGCTTTGAAGCAGGCGTTAATTTTAATTTTTTTAATAATTTATTATAATATCTATATGCTAGATAAACCCCAAGGCAACTTGATTTTGGCAATCGTTTAATTCCATTAATTGCTTCATCAAAATCTTTTTGAATATCATTTTCAATTTGTTTTTTTGAAGACTCATCAAATTCCCCATCCATTTCAAGCTCAGGAAAATATGCTCGACCTTTTAATTTATAATCCTCATGAAAATCTCTTAAAAAATTAACCTTTTGAAATGCAGAACCTAATTTCTGTGCGTATATTTTTAATTCATTATATTTTTTTTGATTTCCATTTAGAAAAACATAAAGGCACATCAGTCCAACAACTTCAGCAGAACCATAAATATATTCTTCATAAGATTCTCTATTATAGTTTTTATTAGTTAAATCAGCTTTCATACTTTTAAAGAAAGAATTAACTAATTCGATATCAATTTGATAAGTATTAACAACATTTTGGAAAGCATGGAGAATTAGATTTGAACTATATGAATTTTTTATTGATTCAATAGTTGATTGATGAAAATCATCAATTTTTTTACTTTGATCTATTTCAAAAAAAGTATCAACGATTTCATCTGCTACTCGTACAAATCCATAAATACTATAGATATCATTTCTAATATTTCTTCCAAGACAAAAAATCCCTAAAGAAAAAGAAGTACTATAAGTTTTTGTTATACTTCTAGACGCTTTCAAACTTGATTGGAGATATCTTTCAGAATTAGTCATTTTATCTCAATATCAATTTGATCAGCTACTATTTTCCCAGACACAATTGAAGGTGGCATCCCTGGTCCTGGAACTGTTAATTGTCCTGTATAATATAAATTATTGATTTTTTTGTTTTTTATTTTGGGTTTTAAAAAGGCGGTTTGAAATAAAGTATTTGCTAAACCATATGCATTACCTTTAAATGAGTTATAATCTGAAATGAAATCTCGGTGAGCATAAGATTTTGAAAATACTATGTGATCATTAATATTTTGATTAATTAATAATTCAATTCTTGAAATTACCTGTTGAAAATAATTTTTTCTAATCTGGTCATTATCATCCAAATTAGGCGCGACAGGAATTAGAATAAATAAAGCCTCTCCATCTTTAGGCGCAACTTTTGGATCTGTCTTTGATACGCAGGAAGTATAAAATAGAGGTTGCTCGGGCCATTTGGGATTATCATAAATTTCTTTAGCATGTTTTTTGAAGTCAGAATCAAAAAATAAAGTATGATGAGATATATCTAACTTTTTATTTAAAGCAACATAAAATAACAATGCACTTGGTGACATGATCCTTTTTTCCCAATAAGATTTTGAATAGTTGCGATTTTGCTTTAGCAACATAGTCTGTTCTACATGATGGTAATCAGCATTTGCAACAATTATGTCAGCATGATAAGATGATTTATTTGTCACAACTCCTGTTGCTTTATTCCCATTCATTGAGATTTTATTTACAGGTTGATTAAATAAAAAGTTTACACCTTGGGATTTTGCGACTTCATAAATAGCATTTGCTACAGATCTAATTCCACCGCTAGGATACCATGTTCCCAAAATAATATCAGCATAATTCATTATACTATATAACGCGGGTGTCTCTGATGGTTTTGCACCCAATAATAAACTAGGAAATTCTAACATTTGAATAATTTTATTATTAGAAAAATGTTGACGAATATGTTTGCTAATTGGTCTAAATAAATTCAGCTTCCCCAATCGTTTAATTAAATCAAAATGTATATATTCTAAAGGAGACAAACTTGGTTTATACATAAATTTTTTAACAGCTACTTTGTATTTTTCTTCTGCATCATCAAGGTATCTTTGTAAAGCTTCTCCGGCACCTTCTTCTAGCTTACTTAAATTTCTTTTTAGTACATCAAGATTTTCAAATAAATCAAAATAATCTTGTTGACCAAAATAAACTCTGTACCCAGGATCAATTCGTATTAAATCATAATAATCATTTGTTTTTTTATCAAAATCTGCAAAAAAAGAGTCAAATATATCTGGCATCCAATACCAACTTGGTCCTGAATCAAAAGTATATCCTTGCTGACTTACAGTTTGTAATCTTCCTCCATATGTAAAATTTTTTTCAATAACAGTTACGCGATGTCCGGCCTTCCCTAAATAAGCTGCACACGACATACCGGCTATACCTGACCCAATAACTATGATTTCCTTAGACATGATTACAAATTTGATTTCTTATTAAATGAACAAGTGCAAATTAACTTTGAAGATTAGCACTGTATTCAAAAAATTTATTTAAGATCATTTACGATAATCTAAAGGCGGCTTTCGTTCTCCAAGAAGTGAATAATAATTAAATTTAGGACCGCGACGTTCTATCAATTCTTTCTTAGCATTTTTAATAGTTTCAGGATCATTATATAAATCAACTGCTGTCCCAGCAATGACCTTAGCAGCATTCATCATACCTTTCATACCAATACTCATTCCTCCAGCTGATACAGCTTGCCATGTATGAGCGGATGTTCCTGGAACCCACGTAGCTATTCTGAGTCTCGCTGTGGGTACCATCCAACTAACATCACCAACATCAGTTGATCCCTTACCTTTTCTAAATCCATAAGGCTGTACTTCACTAGCCGATTCTAATTCTAAACTGGGATTACGAAGTGTTTTATAAATTTCAGCAGCAAATTTCTTTTCTTTACGGTCATAATTAACTCCACCAATAGCTTTTAAATTATTATACATTATTTTTTGAGCAACATCATTTGCCAAGACTGGTCGATTTCCATGAATAATCTCATATTCTAAACGTGTACCTGTACCCAACGCTGCACCTTCAGCAGTTTTAATAAGACGGACCCAAATATCTTCTAAAATATCTACATTGAAATCTCGAACATAATAGAATACTTCCGCATAATCAGGTACTACATTAGGAGCATTTCCACCTCTTGTAATTACATAATGTATACGAGAGCCATCTGGAATATGTTCGCGTAAAAGATTAACCATATGATTCATAGCCTCAACTGCATCTAATGCAGAACGACCTTTTTCTGGGGCGCCAGCTGCATGAGCAGAGTATCCATGAAATCTAAATTTTGCCGATCTATTAGCCATGGATGTTCCTGGATTTGCTGCATTTCTATCACTCGCATGCCAATCCAAAACTATGTCCACATCATCAAACAATCCTGCACGAACCATATAAACTTTTCCAGACCCTCCCTCTTCCGCAGGAGTTCCATACAAACGTACCGTGCCTTTCTTTTTAGATTTCTTTAAATAATTTTTTACTGCTATTGCAGCCGCAGTAGATGCGGTACCAAATAAATGATGACCGCAAGCATGACCACCAACCTGATCTAATATAGGCTTACGCTTAGTAGCAACTTCCTGTGAAATACCAGGCAACGCATCAAATTCCGCTAAAATTCCAATAATTGGTCTTCCAGAACCATACTCGGCAACAAAAGCCGTAGGAATTTCAGCAACACCCGATTTAATGCTGAAATCTTCCTTAGATAATGTTTCTATTAAAAGAGCAGAACTTTTTTCTTCTTGATATCCTAATTCCGCCCAGCTCCATATTGACTTTGCTATTTTTTCATAATCATTAGCTCTTTTTTCTATTGAACTTTGGATATTTTGTTTATCCAATTGCCCATATATAATAGCTGGTATAATTAATTGAATTGAAAGATACTTTAATGATCTTATCATTATCCTCTCCTTAATTTTTTATTCAAATGGATTATCGAGTCTATGATTCATCCAAGTATTCAAAATGTAGAATGCTGCAATTGGTATAGCCC
>CEQP01125604.1_pt1 | contig 10239 bp, 4 predicted proteins | sample 356291 | NCBI WGS metagenome assembly CEQP01 (sample SAMEA2621221, study PRJEB7988) | marine metagenome | isolation source: saline water (ENVO:00002010), including | reverse complement strand
GGCGCGATAAAAAGAGAGTGTAGCCGTCCGCGCTCGTCTCCAGATTTCTTGCCGCTTCGTCTTCATTGTCCTTTGCGTGTGCCTTTGCGTGTGCCTCTGCGTATGCCACCGCCGCCTCTACCGCCGTGTCAAAAAGGCCAATGTGTTGGCGCTTGTTACCATCCCACAGCACCGCTCTGAACCTGCCACTTTTAATTTCAACGCCCGCGTAGCCAGTCGGACTCCTTTCTGAACGAAGCAGCTGATAGCCACCCGCGCTGCCTATCACCTCGCGTCTAGTTGAAGACTGCTTTGTAATTGCTTGCTTACGCCTCTTTTGCACTCCATTCGACGTTCTTGGATGCTCACTCGCCGCTGCCACGTGTTTCGCGTGGGCCACCGCCGCCTCCACCGCCGTGTCGTATGTGCCGATGTAGACCAGCTTACCGTGAACCGATCGCGTCACTTTGAACCTGCCACCTCTCATTTCAACGCCCACATAGCCACTCGGATTCTTTTCTGAACGAAGCAGCGGATAGCCGTCTACCATTTCCACGTGCTTCGGGGCCACACGCTTCGCGTGGGCCACCGCCGCTTCCACCGCCGTGTCATACGTGCCGATGTAGACCGTCTTTTGGCCTACCTTTTGCGACGCTCTGAACCTGCCGCCTCTCATGTCAACGCCCACATAGCCACTCGGATTGTTTTCTGAACGAAGCAGCTGATAGCCACCCGCGCTTCCTATCGCCTCACGTCTAGTTGAAGAGGGCTGTGTAGTTGCTTGTTTATGCCTGTCTTGCACTCCATTTGACGTCATTGGATACTCTCCCGCTGCTGCCGCGTGCTCCGCGTAGGCCACCGCCGCCTCTACCGCCGTGTCATACGTGCCGATGTAGACCAGCTTACCGTCTACCTTTCGCCTCGCTGTGAACTTGCCATTCTGCGGATTCACACCTGTGTAACCGGTGGTGGTGCACAGAGCGGATCTATTCGAGATGAATAGTTTGTATCCATTAGCCTCCGTCACCTTCACCTCCACGCGAGGCCTTTTCCCATTCCCTGCCGCATACCTCGCAAACCCCGCCGCCGCCTCTTCCGCCGTATCATACATTCCGATGTGAACCTTCTTGCCGTCTTGCCATCGGCTTGCTTGGAACTTGGTTTTCTTTCCAACTTTCTCCGAAACGCCAACGTAGCCAGTTTTATTCTGGGCCGTGCGGGACAATTCATAGTCGTCGGTGCTTTCCTTTTCCGACCTTACTGGATACTCACCCTCCGCTGCCGCGTGCTTCGCGTAGGCCACTGCCGCCTCTACCGCCGTGTCAAAGTAACCGATGAAGACCTTCTTGCCGTCAACAAATCGCGACGCTTCGAATCTGCCTTTTCTTCCAGCTCTCATTGACACACCAATATAGCCAGTTTTATTGTGGTTTGTCCGAAACAATGTATAGCCATCAGCGCTTTTCTTTGTTATTGGATACTCACCCGCCGCTGCCGCGTCCTTCGCGTACGCCACCGCCGCCTTGACCGCCGTCTTAAAGGTTCCGAGTGGGACTTGCTTGCCGCCAACGCTTCGTCTCGCTTCGAACCTACCGTATTTATTCTCTTTTACGCCAAGGTAGCCAGTTTTATTGTGGCATGTGCAGAACAATTCATAGCCGTCAGCGCTTTTCTTCGCCTTGTACCGCTCCGCATCGCCATCTGACTCGAAGTCGCTGTCTGACTCGGCGTCGCTGTCTGGCTCGAAGTCGCTGTCTGGATCGGCGTTACTGTCTGGACCGAAGTCGCTGTCTGGATCGGCGACGCTTTCTGGATCGAATTCGCTGTCTGACTCGGCGACTACAGAGACGGCATTGCTGTCCGACTTGGCGTCGCTTTCCTTGTCGTCCTCACTGAGAATTATTTCCTCTTCCTCGTCCGACGATTCATTGAGGTCGCCGCGATCAACGCGAGGCGAAGCATTGGCTGGCACCCTCGGTTGTGGAGCAGAGGGGGGAGGGCGAGGAGGAGGCCAGGATGGCATCATTCCCGTATACGTACCAAGGTCAAGAAGCCGACCGTCGTCAAGATGAATGGTCTCGTCCCACTTATTATTCCATCCAACATAATGCACTTTCACATCGTCGCCTGTACGACCGATGACAATCGCGCGACACCAGATACGCCGTACGTCGAGTGCCCACACGATGTGACCGATAGCAGGCGGGATGTCAAGCTCCTTGCTTCCAGGCGGTACACTCGTAGAGGGCAGGGGGGCATCGGGCTTTATAATCTTTGGCTTGGACCCGAATTTCCGCTGCCGCGTGGAAGCGCTTTCTCTGTTTTTGCGCTTGTACGCCATCGAGCGCCGGGCCTTGTCGGGTGCCCGAAAACTAGAAAACTGGAAAACCAGAAGCGGGAAGATCAGCCAGTTGTGGCCACCACCCATAAAGCTTCCAAATTTGGCAACAATTTAATGAGATGTGTAACCGACAAACAACCCAAACAACCCAAAACTCTACGAAACACGACGGTTGTCACAAATTACTCTCTGTTCTTGGAAAGTATGCTCAATCCACCTCCTCCATTGGTGGATCTAGAGGGTCTGCCCGAGTAAAGACGTGCCCGCGAGCCCTCTGGATGTGATACGTCTCGTTGTAATCGGTGACAATCTTCATCATGCAGGGCGCGTTGTCGTCAGAGCCAGTGGCAGGGACCCTCTCATTGGTGTGCAGCTTCTCGTTGTACTCGTCCTCTGCTGCCCTCAACTCACTTTTGCGGGGGCGGGTCGCGTACTCGCGGAGAATGCGACCAGGTTCCTCTTGTGCTCCAGCATTGAAGTAATTACCCATATTGTGACATATGATATACTCTTCGCTGTGATCGGTGACAAAAGGGGGATTCCCCATCACACGCCCGGCTCTGTCCAATCTGTCCAACACCCAAAAGCTGGAAGTTCAGCCAGCTGCCTCCAACACCAAAAAGACTCTAAATTTGGTAATGTGTCAGTGACACGTGTAACCAACAATGCACGCGTCTACAAATACTTGCACGACACGCTATTCGGATAGCAATAGCGTTTTTGACGTTGAAAACAGCAACACGAAACACAGTCCCAGCATGAACCCCATGAACCCCAACACTCTACCCGCCTTACAGAACACGACCGCGGTAACGAATGAGTTACCTCTTTTGGAAGGTATACTCAAGGTCTTGGACGAGGGGCCTGGCGAGCTTGGTGCCTTTGGAGACAACACAACAGTCGTTCTTGCCGTCGCGACGCCATTGAGTGTTCTGTGCCTTTGCATACTGCTACTGTGTTGCCGATGCGCCTCAAAACGATGCCAAGGGTGTCATACATGTTTTGGATGGAACAAGATGAAGGATCCCTCGGGTCTCGAGCCGGACGCTGCGATTGGCGAGCACCAGGACGAGTTGTGCGAAGTGGACAGCGTCGACGAAGACACAGATTATCGCAACGAGCCCATGCCAGAATGCGAAGAGGATGACGGCTCAATGCGAGAGATCGATTTGAGTGAGAGCCACAAGAAAGGCTGCTCAAGAATGGCGGCGGCGCTCGAGAAAACGGCCGAGACAGCCGAAACCGCCGAAACGGATGGCAGCGAAAACGCGCCAGAGGGTGATGTGGAGGAAGGGACAAATGGGGCAAATGGGGCAAATGGGGATGTCGGTGCTTTTGGCACCAATGGAGCCATGGGCGCAATATGTGCACTGCGGCGTAATGGCAAGCGGTATCAAAAACGAGAGAAACGTGTGCGGATCCGAGAGAATGTGTAGATTTGCATGTCAATTTCCCATCTTGACACGACACTAGTAGAGAAGAGAAATAGAAAAAAGCCTATGCCTTCTCACACGACCCTGGTGCGTAAGGTTCCACACCAGGAGTTGGTTTGTATCCATCCCAGCACCGCTTCTTCTTCTTCTTCCGACCACCCTCGCCATCAGACTCGGAAGAGGCGCTGTCACTTTCAGACGCGTCTTCCTTCTTGGTTTCCGACGCGTTGAATTTGCGTATCGACAAATGACCGTGCTTTGTGGCGGGCTTGGCTTTTGTGATTGCGCTGTCGTGGTACCAAGGAGTGATCGCGGTGCGCGAGTTCACCTGAAGACGGGGCGGCAGCTTGCCACGACGATAATTTAGGTAATTATCCATTATGAAGTTTCGATTAACTTTGGGTTCATACCGAACGGTTATCTTTCTAGCGATTGTCCATTTTGCCCTCTCTCACTCTCTCACTCCCCTCCTCCCCCCTCCTCCCCACCCTCTACTCTGCTCACAATCACACCACGGACACAACCACGCCCAGCCCGGCTCGTTCCGACCACCCATTCTGTGGAGCAATGGTGCTATTCGGAATCCATTGCTGGTGTGCATTCTTGAAGAGATCGCAGCATCCAGAATCGTCGATCGCAAACCCGGTCATGCCATTTTCGATGGCATGATGGCAGCATTGGGTCGCGTCAAGGCCGCATGGTTCACCTATGTAAGATGCGGGAGGGAAATACACGCCAATACTGGCCAAATCGCCAATGAAATGCACACCAGGGAAAAAGGTGCACGATCCAACAGGCGGTGGCGGCGGTGGTGGCGGTGGTGGTGGCAACCCACCCTCTGGGCCGCTTCCCGGTCCGCGCAACGCGGCCGCCCTTGATGGTGAGATGCCGGCCGCATCTAACGATCGTGTGATCGGCATGATTTGCGAGAGCCACACTTGTCGGTACATACCACGTAGCGTAAGCTTGATCTCCGAAACCTGGCTCAGCAAGACGCGTTCGGCGTCGGTCGCCCCACCATCACAATAGAATGTGACCGATTGTGGCATTGGATAGCCAATACTCTTGTCAGTCTCTGCACATGGCACCGGCGTGTGCCTCGGTCCAAACACCTCAAGTTTCGCCGGGCCATTCATCAACTCGGCCAGTTGTCCATTTGAAGGCAACACAAACTCGACCGCCCACAAATACTGTTGTTCAGGAACGCGGAAACGAACGCGAACGTATGGATCGTGCGAATTCATAGACGGGTCGTCAATCGTATGGCATCTCCTATCATCATTCATGCACTCGTCGCGCAATACACCTGTGGCACACGCCAATGGCGCATTCGGAACGCACGCCCTTTGGTCGATGCTTGCATTGGCCAATTGGTCGGTGAGAACGGTCTTATCCGTGTCACCTCTCCATCCATAATACCCGTCGGCATCATACGGGGTATTTTCCGGCAACTGCGCCGGATACCGCAACGTGCTTAGCCTCGCGCCAAGTAACGGCAGAGTCGTTAGCCCATTGGGTAGAGAGGGTGTTGGCGGGGGCGGTGGTACCGCCGGCGCGATTGGCGTCGCCGGAGGGGGCGATGGCGGGGACAGGAAGCTCATTGTCACCCGTCTTGTTAGCTCCAGCGCCAAACGGTTGCATCGCGTCTCCTGGGATAAATAGTACACTGATGTGCACATACGCTCCTCAATACCACGTATGTCCTCCATGACTTCCAATTGCGTCTGTTGGATAGGCGATGATGGCGAAGGCGATGGACTGGGAGGCGGCTTTGGCGGGGATGGAGAGGGAGGCGGTGGCGGCGAAGGCGGCGATGGGGCAGGGCCAAGGCGACTGTAAAAAAAGTCGGGGCCGTAGACAGTCGGCTGGGACGTTAATGCCAGGTCGTTCATATTGTTGCACGCGGCATAGTTTGCATAGGGTGTCCGTGTGCACGACGGAACGAGGCTCCCTCCCGCACTTGCGGCAAAATATCCATCCAGGGCATCCGAGCATCGGACCCTCACAACCGCCTCGCGGCCGCTCATGAAGGATTGGCCCGGTTGCGCGCCATTGCCAATGTCATCACTCAATGCCACTCCCAAATTGAGCCTCTGCTCCGGGGGCGCGGTCGTAATCCAATTGCGACCGAATAAGGCCGAAAAGATGGCGTTGTTGCGCACAGATTCGACCGTCGCGCCTTGGTATGAGCACCTCACGTCCGGCAGTTGATCGCATCGCGTCGGACGGAAGGCCGGCAAATCGCGAAGCCTGTACATGCCGGCGCGGACACGGTCGTCTCCGGACGAGGTCACATACACCCACGACATGAGGTTTTGTTGCTTGTAGGTTGCATCGATAAACTCCTCGCCCCGATCGTATTGGGCAACCCGCCAGGAATGCAAATGATAATCGTGCTTGATGGGGGTATCGTAAAGGTGTCCAGGGTGCTGCAAGGGGTTCCCAATCAATGATTCGGTCGACAACGAGACGGATGGGTTGCACCACACATCCCTCTGGATGGAGAAGGGCGAATGACCAGCACGGTTCTCGAGGCTGGCAGCAAGGCTGGTATCCCCCTGCTGGCAAACCATGCTGATCTCCGGATCTTCCGGTGCAAATCCGTATTGGCAGGTGTGCATCTCGCTCGCGCGCATAGAGCGCAACGTTTCCAGGGATCCATATCCAATAATGGGAGCAAACGCGGCAACGTCCGTTTCGGTGATAACGCCACTTGGCGAAAAATTGACCGTTCCCACCGCACGGGCGTACGCCGGACTCGACGCGAGCACAAGCCAATCCCGTCGGCTGCGGGTGTAGGTCTCGTGCGCGACCCTCCATCCGGCCGGGCCGTCGCCATTAAGGTTGCCATACCCACAAATCTCGTCGTAGAGCGCCAATGGCGAGAACGCCTGATCGGACAATCTGTGCGAGCCGGTAAAGCTGAACTCGATTTCGAGCATGGCGGCAAGGAACATGTTCCTGTCCCAATCGCCGGTATGCTCCACATCCGGCACTTCCCTGCCAGAGGTGTAGCCGGCGCTCTTCCGGCCGGGAGAGGTGTTTTCGTTGAGATACTTGAAGAGCTCGGAGCATGCCGGTCGCCACCGGCCGGTATGTTTGCTCTCGATGACGCGTGCGCCCAACGAATCGCGTTCCATGTAGGCCGACGCAAGGAAGGCGCGAGTGATTGCGGCAGAGGGCATATCGAATTCGGGCGGATGTGGTCCCACATACGCGCCCATGCTGGACGTTGCAACATGGGCCAACGTTGGGAACAAATCGTCCAGCTTGTTGCGCACGCGCGCAAACCCGTGAGGGTCGGCGTCCATCAAGGTCTGGTAGGCGCTTAGGTGCGTAGGGGGTGGCGGTGGTGGGGACACATCCCATTCAAACCGTACGGTGGGCAGCTTGAATGACGTTGTTTCGATCGTGAAGGCAAACTCCTCGTCCTCTGTCGCCTTGTCTGGACAGAAACCTTCCAGTACCTCGAACACACAGCTTGCGATTATCATGTCGAGTGTCATGGCACTTGCAAAGGATTCCGTTGAGCATATCTCCCTGCGCTCAGCGAGGTCTGGTCCGGACGTTTGCGAGAGTTGCGCTTGCTCCATGAGCCTTGCGAGCGTCGGGTCGAGGTACTCGTAAGAATCTCCAAACGCCGACGCGAACTGCCCTTCCAAAGAATCCAGGTCTTCGTACCCACTGGCAAAGAGCTTGGTGTACTCGCTCAAGAACTCCTCGTTGCCGCAGATGGTGGCCACTCGTTGGTAATGGCACAGATTGTCCAGCCCGCCGGCGAGCTGGGGATTTTCGCAGTACCTATAATGCGCTTGCACATTGTTCCACAATCGCGCAGGGAGCTCGCATTTGAGTGGATGGTTAGTTTCTGGTACGCAGAGACGAGGCACTTGTATGCCAATACCACCCAAAAGGTTGTTGAACGCATCGCCAAAGACGTTGACAACATTTTCAGCGGTCTTGCCCAATTCCTTCAAGACCGCTTCCACCACCAAGCCCATTGGATCGCCATTCTCGCATCGCACCGTTGGGTTGGTGCTGACCTTACGCCATTCGGGCTGCAGCGTTAAGGCGAGCTGGCAAATACACCCGGCGAGTCCGTGACTCCCAAAGCAATGGGCGAGCAATCGGACCACCGTGAGCACATCGTCCATGATCGCCTGCACGAGCCCAAGCGCCGTGCTCGCAAAGTTTGACGGGCAGCTCTGATCGCAGAGCGCGCACGTTGGAGGTGCGCCCATGCCATCGCGCGAAGTGCGCTCCAGGTAACGGCATTTGTTTTGACAGTCGATGGGGTCCGTGCACTCCACCCGTCGCACACCCTCCGAACCCTCGACGAGGACGCGCGGGTACCAATCGTTGCCGGTGAGCTGCACGGTGGAGGGGTCGCCACGCAGCACGTCTAGTGAGTACCCACACAAGAACTTTCCGACAAACCCGTCGAAGCACCCAAGAGCCGCATCCTTGATGTTGGCCACCGCCTTATTGTCGCAATTCTCGTTGTAACTCGAATCCCAATCCACACATACGCCTTGCCCGGGATCGACATCAAAGATCCCCCCTTCACCGCCGGTGACGTTCAAAAAGACAATAGTCCCATCGTCGTTGGTGCGGACCGTGTCGTAAAACTTGCGGCGACGTTGGCAGACGTAATGGGCGCCGGTGAGTTTGTGCCGACCACAGCCAAGACAGTCACTATTCTTCTGGCACGGCACCATGTAACCACTTCGCGACTGAGGCGACCCTTGATCGTCAAATCCGGGAGTGATGTGCGGTACCGGCGAATTTCGGTGTGTCTTGCGGCACGATACAGAATCTCGCTGTACAAGGCCATCGTGGTTTGCATGCCCAATATGGTAGTTGTGCGCAAAGAGCTTCTCTGGTATGGCCTCGTAATTGTCTTTACGGCGCGCCCCATGCATAGAACGACTCAATTGCCCGGCGTCGCTGGTATGGACAAACGAGATGTAAGCCGAATGCTGATCGGGGCGTACGCATTTCAACACGTTGCCGACGACACGAGCGGTTGGATAAATGCAAGGGGAGACGCATTGAGGACAGCTTTCCGTGTGGCAGGTGTGGAGTCGCTCCTCCAAAGTCTTGCGACATTCACCGATTGTGCTGGTCTTATTGTCGAGCATCAGTCGGCGGAAGACGTCGCTCTCGCAGTATTGAGGTCTGTCCGGTCTCAGCCATTCCTGCAATTCGTAAACGCCCGATCGGATGGTGCGGTCCGCGGTGTAAGCGCACTTGAGGATCCGGACCGGCGTGCTGGCCGAGTAACACCATGGCGCGCCGTCCTCGCTCAGCAACTCTGCCTGCTCGGCCGCGTCCGCGGCATCAGCGTTCAGATGCGATGTCCATAGGCCGCAAAAGGACCCTTCAAACGCCTCGCCGGTGGAGTGGCCAAGGCATGGCTCTCCCGACTCGGAGATCCACGGATTGGGCGCCAGAAGGCTCGATCGGCCACAGGTAACGGTTTCGCTCGGATGGCACGTCTGAATCGCCGCATTGCGCGTTTCAACCTCCGCTTCCAGCTCGGTGACACGCACCTCCAACTGATTCATGCGTACGGCAAAGGGGACCTCCGCTGGCGCGGCCGGAGGCGCGTTCGACGGCGACGGCGGGAGAGACGGCGGTGGCGGTGCATTGGGCGGTCGGAAGGCCGATAACGACATCATGGTCCCACGGAAGAGGTCGCGTTGAATACGCGCTGTATTGAGCGATTCGATCGCGTATTGGAGCGCGTCTCGGGCATCCTGACCGACGGTGTCTTGGGCATGCAGCTCTTTAAGGAGGTGGCCGTACGCGCAGTTGGCGGAGGAGATGGTGTAATCGGGGGTCGGCGACAAGGTCGTCGTGTAATTTAAGACGAGGTGCAACGGCTCGGTGAGACGCCGACCGGCGGCCAGCAATTCATCGCGCAATTTAACGCGGCTTTCCGCCTCGATAAGCGCGACGATACACCGTGGCTCCCATTCGGTGGGCGCGTGGACGACAAACTCCTCGTACTCGTTGCGCCCGGCGCGGCAGAAGGCATCGCGGTAAAAGAGCGTCATTGTGTGCTCGGGATCGGCCTCCACGCACGCCTCACGGCCTTTCCGAGTGCCAAAAGTAACATACGCACGATTGCTCGCTTCCGGGTCGTCGTCCGTACCCTTGAGCCCAAGGAATTGGTCGGTATTCTTGGCACAGTGGTGGTCGGATAAGAATAGGGCGGTCAGCAATGTCGTGTCCGGGAAGCCCTGCGTCGATTCGAGGAGACTGGCGGAAATGGCGTGCCACCCGGTCTCGTCCACCGTTTTGAGCGCGGCCGTCAGCTCCGCACTCAGATCGTGGTAAATGAGCCTTGATGCGGGAGTGTCTAGTAACGGCGGCATGGATGGTGTTGGTGGCGGATACCGAGGAGGTGGTGGAGGTGACGGGGGATGTGGTGGTGGGCATGGGGGTGGAGGAGGCGGAGGGAGACGTGGCGGAGGCGAAGGG
>CEQP01111150.1_pt1 | contig 10239 bp, 7 predicted proteins | sample 356291 | NCBI WGS metagenome assembly CEQP01 (sample SAMEA2621221, study PRJEB7988) | marine metagenome | isolation source: saline water (ENVO:00002010), including | reverse complement strand
CAGAAATTCGTGTTGCTGCCGATGACAATCGTCGCCGCCGCTCTCGCCGCCGCCAGCTCCTGCGCATGTGTCGCTCTCGACACCTCCAGCTCCTGCTGCTGAAGCTGGCTCTGGAAATCCATATTGCCGCCAACGACAATCGTCGCCGCCGCTCTCGCCGCCGCCAGCTCGTCTAAGCGCACGAGACGAGACGACCAAGAGACACGGCTGCCACCGCGACGCCCGCGGGGCCGCTTGGCCTTCACCTCCGAGGGTGTCATGAAGGCCGGTGTTTGCAGCAGTGCCGTCTGCGTTGGTGTTGTCTGTTGTCTGCTGTCTGCAGACAGATGGACACGGCAAGGTGGGCGGCGCCTCCGTAACGCCTTTTAAGGCAAGAACGTGTGCAATACGGCGCTCAATACGGCGCTCACTATAGTGCTCAATACGGCGCTTAGTCTCTGGTGTGTTTTTTTCTGGCAGATTGTGCAATCTTAACCCTACTTTATACTACCTCACCCCCTTTCCCGTTGATGATGATAAAACCGAATGTGGGTGCGTGACGTCCACTTTCGGGTAAAATACTGATGTGGTGTTGTGATCTTGTCTAAAGCTACGGCCTGCCCTTGCCAAAGATGGGGGCATTGAAGGCAGCCGCCTCCACCGACATGCCCATGGAGTTGCGGGCGCTCTCGAGCGATACCGCCTCGCCACGACGCCAGCGGGCGTCACCGGGGACGGCGTCTGGCCCGAAGTGGCCCTGGCCAGGGCGGAGCTCGAAATAGTTGGCGGAGAACGGATTAAAGACGCGGTGGGGGCCAAGGAAGCAAAGGCCGTTGTTGCACGAGCCCTGCGAAATGAAGGCCATCGACTCGGACGCACGAACGTCCTCGCCGTAGTGGATCGAGTTGAGCTGGTACTTGTTCTTGTAGTAATTGAAGAAGGCGTCGCCGCCGGGGAAGTAGTTCTTTGCCGGGGTGGAGTTACGCGCCACCTCCCACGGAAGCAGGCGCTCCGTGATCGAGATAACCTGATCGCGGAACTCGCCAAGGTCGTCCTTCGACGGGACCAAAAAGGCGAGCATGGAGCCGTACTCGGCAGCCGCATCGTCATCGAACGAGAGGCGGCTGTTGATGTTATTGCGAATGTTCTCCGTGACTGTGGGGTCATTCGTGAAGGCCTTAAGCTTGTTCTTACCCTCCTCTGTGGACGCAAACCAGCGAGTGTTGCCGCCGGCGACGTAACCGCTGCACATGACATCGCGCATAACGTAAACGTTCTCCGGTTTGGTGATGACCGACTTGGTATGGCAGGTGTAGTGGCCCTCGATGGTCTTGACCGAGGTGTTGGCCGAGATTTGCATGTCCGCCGGACCAAAGAGCGTGGCGCCAGTCTCGCGGCCGGCAACCGTCGCAACGCACGACATCATCTGGTGCTCGATGAAGGGACGGACAATGACAATGGAGACTTTAGGGTCTTCCCCCGCCTTGACCTTATTGATAAGCGACTGCTTTGTTGTGCCGTCAGGCAACTTGAATGGCATTTCCGAGTTTACGAGGTCCGTGTCGTCGATACCCGTCGCGTAAAGGGCCTGCTCGAACGTAATGTGCTTGTGCTGATCAGCCTCCTCGTCGTAGATGACAATGTCCATGCACTTGGACTTCGTGTTCGCGTCGCTGTTGCCGACGCCAAGCGGCGGGTACGACATGCGGTAGAACTCGCCAACCTGCGACGAGCGCTGGAGCATCTGGAGCGACTCGCTGTCGTCCGACACCTCGAACGGCTGCGAGTCGACAACGGCCATACCACGGAAGCCGCGGGCCTGGAAGCCATCCGCGCCCTCCTCGAAACGAGTGACGGCCTTCTCGCCGCCCTCGGAGAACTTGATCATCTCCTCCGGAGCGGTCGACATGTAAAGCGACAGCTGCGGTGGGATGATCAAAAGGTTGGGCTTCACCTGGTAGCGGCTCATGCGGTGCTTGACATCCTCAACCGCCTTGTCGAGGCCACGGCCATCCTTCTGCACGATGGCATACATCATGATCTCATGAGCCATGGCCTGGCGCACCGAACGGCGCGGGCGAAGCCCGCGCTGCAGGTCATAACGGAAATCGTAGTTGGCGCAGGTCAGGTACGAAAAGAGCGCGTCAAAGTTGCACGTCTCCTGGACACAGTAGCGGATGCCGGTAAGCTGGTCCTTGAAGTGCTTGCGGCCCGCCTCGGTCGCGTAGAAATCGCTCTCGATGGTAAGACCAATGCCGCGGCGCACAACGCGGTCGCGGTGACGCCTGCGCAGGCTCGTCGTCATACGCGAGACGCCTTCATACGGCACGCGCTGAAGAAGGCGCACGTCGAAGTGTAATTCGTCCCACTCAACGGTCGTGCCCTCAATCTTCACAAAGGGGAGGCCGATGGAGGTCTGCCACTCCTGCGGCGACCTCAGGACGAGGTTGTTGAGGGTCTCACGGATCTTGGTGTTGCTGCCGTAATAAGCATCTGGAAAGTGATACGTCATGGCACTGTAGGCAACGAAAAAGGGTTACAAATGAGTAGGGTTTGATTATGGCAATTGTCAGGAAACAAGGACTGTTGCAAATCGCTCACTGGTGCTCCGAGTAGTCGCGGAGCTTCTCCGGGACAGCGGGATCACCAAAGAAGAAGGCGAGGTTGGCGAGGATGTCGTCGCGCGAAGGAGCAAACGTCTTCGGCGCCGGAAGCTCGGCCGCCATTTTTTGTTCGTATGTGCGATTGTCCGCCATGCCCCTAAAATGCCAGTAGGACGATGGTCTTCTGGGTCTTAACAAAGTTTCGATACCGGTAACTTATCTAAAAGGAGAGCGTCCGAATCCGTTAGCGGTGGTTTGCACGCATCGAATCCGTGGTAAAACGTATGCGTCCAAAAAACGCTAGCCAAAGAACACTTCCCTAATATAGGCAATATGCAAACGAACAAAAATACATATATTCCCATGCTTTCTTCGCCATCTGCGTGCGATACGACAAACACCGGGGGGTTGATGTATATATCACTCGCGGAGGCGACACGCCAACACATGTGCGAAACAACGCTTCCCTTTCGCGACCGAGCGCTGCAATTTCTCAAACGCGATGGGGAGGATACATATAACGGAAGCAACACCGCGCAAAACAACTGGCGGAGGTGTTTTGAGGGAAGTGAAAGTTCCGAAGAGCGGAAAGGTGATCCAGACTACAATGTTACAAATGATGAATCAGAGCACGACTGTCTGTCATATGATGAGGGGTCTGCGCATTCGGAAGGTCAGGCATCATTAGCACTGCTCGTGGAAGACGCCGAAGACATCAAGGAGAGCGACGAGGAGAGCGACGAGGAGAGCGGGGAGGAGAGCGGGGAGGAGAGAGAGGAGGAGAGCGGGAAAGAGAGCGGGGAGGGCGACGAGAAGGGCGACAAGAATGGCAACAAGAATGGCAACAAGAATGGCAACGAGGATGGCAGGGCTGTCGCAACACCCGTTTCTACCTCAAGACGCGTGCTAAATTTGGGATTACGACAGCTCCGTAAGATTTCAAGACGTCGCCGTGGGAATAATGTGTGCAATTGGCCACCTTACTATGGCACTTATCATTACACAAAGGATACGAATGTGGCGATTGTCGACAAACGCACTTTGCACTTATTGGAATGGGAGTTTGTGGATTTGGACGCTCCCTCCTCGTCCCTCAACAAGGCGGCGCTCGTCGGTCGCACCCAAACGACCAAATTCAAGCTTGAGTTGGTTTACGCGGACGACGAGACGCAAGCCGTGAAAGCGTCGACTGACGTTGAAGTGGGAGCGACAGCAAATGTCGCCACGCCATCCGACCTCAATTCGGCGGATGGGTTGGTGCGGTCGGCGCTCAATAATCGCATTACATTTGAAATCAAAAAGCTTCACGTCATATCGAAGAACACGACACCCAAGCACAGAAAATTCAAGTACAAGCTAACCGCACTCGACCCTTCTCTATCACACCTCAACACCTCGACATGCGCCTTCTACGTGATCTCCAAAATTCGTAAAGGCGTTTCCACTTAAAGGATGTAGTCAAGTCTCCGTGTTCATTGTAGGCTAGTATGAAGGAAAGGGGTGCGTTCGTTCTTCACGTCATGCTCTGAACTTCCCCATTAGAGTCATCTTCCTCAGAGTCATCTTCCTCGGATTCGTTTGCAGCAGATTCGTTTGCATCAGCGTAATCCTCCTCTTCCTCCTCTTCCCCCTCTTTCTCCTTTGCCCGAATCTTCTCCACTTCTGCTTGCCACCATTCCTGTTGGGTTTTAAAATTATCCGCCATGTCCCTTTCTTCTTGCAGCAGTTTCTCTACTTCTTGCGCCCTTTCTTCCATGCGGCGCGTAGTCATTTCGTCAACATCAACAAAATCAACATACCCGCCATCGCTTTCATTATCCTCTTCCTGATCAAGATTGGAATCATAAAAGTTATCCACATTATTGTCTTGAGGGGTTTGTGGCATCTCGTAGAACAACTGCGATAGTTCCTCTTTTACTGCAGCCATATCGGCTTGCTGTTCAGCTAGTTTGGCTTGCTGTTCAGCTAGTTTGGCTTCCTGTTCAGCTAGATCGGCTTCCCGTGCCTGGAGAGCCACATCTTGTTCCATGTCTTGTGCCAATTCCGCATCACTGATAGCTTTTTTGTAATTCTCCAATGCTTTTCGCGCTTCTTGGAGTTCTATTTTATGCAGCTCCTTCATCTCTTTCATCTTAGACTGCATCTCTTTGAGAGCCGTTTCGGCGCGCTGGTCATTGGCGGCATTCGCCCTATTCAATAGTTCCGTGAGCATCTTCTCCACACTCTCGCTCGACGCGAGCAATCTTTCCATCTGCTCATTGTATGTTGACATATCAATGTCAGTTCCGCCGTTTCCTCCGCCGCCTTGGCGCGTGTATTTCAACATAGAATCGCGGTAGCTTGCCAGCCACGGGTTCATGCCGACCAAGTCCACATTGCGATGAGCGAGGCCGATAAGAGGCAAACCGTTTGGTGTGTTTTTGGTGGAAGCCTGGCGCGTCGACATTTTGTGTGTTTATAATACCTTTTGTCGTCTGGCTTATGAAACAATCGGTGTGTTTCTTCCCCTGTGCTCAATCCTTCGCCCCCCGCTAATGAACGAAATTGTGTGTTGATGCTGGCAATCGCAACAATCCGACAAACGAGTCACTCATGTTTCGAGAATTCTTTTGTTCTGGGCCGCCGGGGAGGCTATGTTTTGCATACACTGGCATGTTTGTCTTTTTGGGTCATGCCCTCTTTAAAGCGTACCTGAAAAAAGCGCTCAACGATTGGTATGCCGCCTTTTACGACACACTTCAAGACACCAACACATGGGAGGCGAGCAGTGGTGCTGAGATCACAAGCGGCAGCGGTATCAGTGACACGGGTATTGCACCGTCTCATCTTCAACAGACGCGGGAAGACGTCTCTCGGCATCTTTTACACTTTGCCTTCCTCGTCGCGCCGGCGATTGTCATCCACCCACTGGCCAAATGGATATCAAGCGTGTGGCGGTTCCAATGGCGCATAGCGCTCGTGAGAAGTTATTTGGTGCATTATGACGTTTCCAGTCATCCTATCGAGGGTGCGTCTCAACGAATTCATGAGGATACACAGCGTCTCGAAGTGGGAGTTTACACGTCTGGCACGATGATTTTGGATTCGGTATTGACCCTTGTCGTCTTTGTGCCCATCTTGTGGGATGTCGGAAAAGAGGCGAGGCTTCCCGAGTGGGATTGGCCTGGATGGCTTGTGCTCATTGCCACGCTTGCCGCGTGGGGAGGACTGGGCGTTTCGGCGGTGGTTGGTCACCGACTCGTTCATTTGGAGGTGCAAAACCAGCGCGTAGAAGCCGCCTTCCGAACCCGACTCGTGCTTTTGGAGCAGACCCCAAACGCGATTGTCGGCACAGAGGCCGAGGAGGCGGAAGACTCCCGTAGAACCGGTCCCGTCTACAACAAGCGACTCAACAAGAAGGAGATGCGCATTATGAAGGCGAAAGCAATCACGCCGCTTCAATTCTTTTTCATCGATATTCACAAATTGTGGGCCAACTACAGTCGTCTTTTTGCTAATTTTGCGGCTTTCAATACGTGGATTGCGTTTTACGATCAAGCTTTAATAATAGTGCCATATGTGCTTGTCGCGCCGCTCATGTTTGCAGACGACCCCGACAGACGTATTAGTCTAGGCACGCTCATGCGTGTTACGAATGCATTTGGGAATGTGTTTGGTGCGATGGCTATCGTCACCGAAAACTGGGCGTCTGTAAACGAATTTCGGTCAACAATACAACGATTGCGCGAGTTTGAGAAGACAACCTACACAAGAAAACGATTCGATGCAAGCCTACTACGCGACGCGCCCTTGGTGGAGACAAGTCCGGCTCTGGTAGAGGGGGAGGTTGAGCTCGCAGTTTCGGTCGCTTCCGCCACGTCGGTCGCTTTTATGGCGCCGTTGGCTAATGGCGATGGCGGCGGGGAAGGCGGCGGGGAAGGCGGCGGGGAAGGCGGCGGGGAAGGCGGTGGGGACAATGACAAACTGTGATGACGAAGGTCGCGACGAGGGCCGTGATGGTCGTGATGGTCGTGATGGTCGTGATGGTCGTGACGATCGTGAATGCGGGATTGGGGGTGGAAGTGAGGGTGCTGATGGGAACGAGGATGTAACGTTCCGTATTCTTTATTCTTGGAAGGGTCCTCTTTGGCAAAAAGAAGCAATGCCAAAAATATATACGTCAGTGAGACCACGGTCGCCGCGCCAACACAAAACACCCATCGAGGTGGTATCTCGGTTGGCATGGATTTGGTTTGCACTCGAGCGAATGCGCGTAAATGTGCATAGCGAGGCTTAATTCGCAACCACAACCACAACACCTCGTTTTGTTTGCACGTACACGCGCCCCTTCACAAACACAAAGTCTTTTGCACGTTGGCCCCTCCACATACACTTTTCGTACTCTCCAACTACATAGGACCGTATCTTGAAGAGCGGAAGAACGCTTTGGAGTGACGGTTGTATGCTAGAGACACCGAAGCACCCAGATTCGTTGAAATACAGTGTATGAGCATTTATAAACATCACCAAGTGGTTTCTTGCGTGCATCCTGCATTGCTTCGGGTGGAGATCGAGAATGTATATGTGCGATCCCGAATCGGTGAATCCAATCTCAAATGAAGGGTACGTGAAGACATCGTTCGTGACTTCGTCGTCGTGTAAGTCCTCCTCTTGATCATCAAACTCCCAAGCGTTGTCGTCCTCCGCATCGTACAGAGAACCACGTTCAAAATAACGAGTCACGTCGACCGACCGCAATAGACTGTGCTTTTCATTGAGAAAGGCCACAGTGTCTAGCACTCGCATGATTATACGGCGGTGGTAACAGTGTGGTCTCCTATACAAGATCACAAACACATCCCCGTTTGATGATAATCCCGCCGCCAACGCTCCTTTTATCCTCTTTCCAAATACCGTCTCAAACGATCCATGTTGATCACCGCGCAAGCACCGACCGGTGGATGTGTCAATGAGCATGTATTCCTTGTCATGGTCGATTATATCGCGTGGGTCCGTTGGGTCCTGGAGAATCAACGTGAAAACACTGACCAATAGGAGTCCATTCTTGCTTGCCGTTAGTGTAATCAGACGACCGTCGTTTTCCTCCACGTCACAAACCTCCCTAATATGCCATATTCGGTCTATGCGCTCGCTACCGTCGCTGTCTTCGCCGCCATCGCTGTCTTCACCCCCCTCAATTTCGACGCTGGTCTCTTCGTAAAAAGCTATCAAGAAATGCTCGTCTGCTGTCACACTGTTGCTCATGTGAAGCCTTCTGGAAACGGTGCACGTTGTCGACCAGGCAACACCAAGCCTGTGTTGAGCATCCCACCACACGCTATGGCAATGGCAAGTGCCGGGCAAACCAAAGAAACCGTCGTACTCCTTTATCGCGTCCGCGGAAATGTAGTTCACCACGAATTGGGGGCTGTTGGTAACAAGGTCGTCAAACGACATTACATGAAGCGAGCTTAGTTGATTGCTCATATGTAAAGCTTCACCGTTGAACGACTCTCCATGTATCGTGTGTATAATCAGGGCAATCGACAATCGTTCTGGGTGAGCCGACATCGTGACAACGGTCGGCGCGTCGTCGGCGAGACGCATCACGCCGGCGCCATCGAGTATCTGCTCACAATCGCAAAAGCACAGCTCATTCCCACCATCATCAAAAAGCCAGATAAAGGTATCGCCGTGTCCGGCTCGAGGCCCGAGGTGAAAGTCCGTGCGGATGGCCATCCACACGTACCATTCCATTTCACCGTCGGCGCCTTTGATGCACGACGCCGTTATCGTCGTCACCACGCGTTCCGCCAAACGATCCCTGCATGGGTTGCATATCGACCTCAGCGTTGGATTTGCTTGTGCACACTTGTAGTCTGATTGGAACCGAAATGTGACCCACGGAGGGTCTTGACTCATGCTACTAAACGCACAAGTGGAGTCAGCGATGTGTAAGGCCTTTATCAAATCCATGTCGCGGCTTACAGCCTTGTTGTGATTCGTGAAGGAGTAGTCGCAATGCTCTGTGTGAGGACGGATCTGACAATTGCGTCGAAACCCCAACTCTGCCGCGAATTCTGGCGCGGATCGTTCGAGTAATCCATGTAACGTTTTTGAAGAGGCCAAAAGACTTGTCGCGTTTCTCAGCCCGTCCTTAATCTTGTCAAAATAGTCTTTGCCGGTGACATTGCGTGGCGTCACCGCGAGACGCTTAACGAGCAGAACAAGTGCGTCGTCACACAGGTTTGTAAACGGCTCCTCACTCGTCTCCCTCGTCTCCCTCGTTTCGCAGTCTCCGGGGTTTGCTGCCGTTGCTGCGTCCGCCAACACGAGACTTGCAAATGTGCTCAACACGGCGGTTTTCCACTTTTTGCCAAAAGTAACGGATCGAATTTCCACTACTTGGCACGGAAAAGGTTCAAGTCGTAGACACCCTCCCCACCGCCGACACCAACAAAAAAATCTCCCAAAATCTCGGTACTTTCTAGGACACCAGCACTGGACCCCTTTTACGAGAGGAACAGCAGGAGGTGGCCGTGACGAAATATGCCTCGTCTGCCACGCTAGAAGCAAGGAGGCAAGGAAGGGCGTTGCCTTCCAAGCGGTGTTGGTGCTGCCGGTGTCATCATGTCGAGGCTGACGGCGTATAGCACTCCCGTCTGCGAGGAGAGGACGCCATCCGGCGCATGCCTCGTCACCTTGGAGATAGACGACTGTTTGGACACTCGCTACCCGAATCAAAAGTGTTTGGGAATCTCCGATCTTTGGTACTTTGCATTCATTGCGTTTACGTGCACTAATCTTGCTGGGGAACCTGTCCTCCCGTGCCTATCTCTATCCCCGGAGCTTTCCGTTTGGATCTCCAAAACCGAGGTTTACGGCGGAGTCATCCTTAGTCCGATGCCTCCCCACTCGTATGATCTCACCTTTCTAGCTCCTTCCACGACACCAGGCTACTGCAATCACCCCACAGCGAACAACTCCAATTTGATTGTTGTCAACCCCAATACGACCGTCTCGCTCTTGCAAGCGACCACAGAAATCTACGCCACTCCGGTGCACAAATACGTTGTCCAGGCCTATTGGGGGTTTGACGGGAGGGTCTGCTTGAATTGGACAGACGCGATGCCGCCACAGGCGCCACCATCTCCACTGTCCCCTCCGGCGCCACCTTACCTGCCTTGGCCCCCTTTTGCTCCTCCGAGCGATCCGAGCGATCCGAGCGATCCAAACAATTCTCCCACGACATGCGGGACTTACACAGAATACAACGCTTTGACACAGACGTGTATTGTGAACTGTACAGCCGTTTTGGAAGCATACGGACCGTCGTCTCAGATTGGCATGGTCAATAGCACGGGAGAGACATTGCCGCATTTTCGGCAGCTGGCGACGACACTTGGCGGGGCGTCGCCAGCTGCCGCTCTTCCGCCTATATTGCATCCTTCACATTGAGTTCTGAGTGCCTTTTGGGGTTGGTTGCGCTATGCACGCCCCCTCCATCACCCCTTCCGTCGCCCCCATCACCCCCTTCACCGCCATTGTCGCCGCCTTCCCGCGCCGAATGCATTGACTATTCGGTGGACGCGCTGGATGTTGACGACGATGACGCCTTCCGCTTTGCCGATGCGGTCGCGATTGCAGAGGTAGCATTCCGATTGCAATTTCCGCAAAC
>CEQP01165154.1_pt1 | contig 10254 bp, 14 predicted proteins | sample 356291 | NCBI WGS metagenome assembly CEQP01 (sample SAMEA2621221, study PRJEB7988) | marine metagenome | isolation source: saline water (ENVO:00002010), including | reverse complement strand
AAAAGAAGAATTAATTATCCCATTATATCAAATTGGTCCGCCCATGACCCCCCCCCTAATCCTTCGGGGAGTTGATTAATTGCGGTTGATTGAGTATTTTTTTGAGGACCACCCGGTGGTGATGTTGGACCTGTAAAAGGTTCTGCATTTGGTGGTGGACTACTAGTTGGTGGTGGTGGTATTTCTTTATTCGTATTCCCTTCAACAACAGGGTCTCCTCTCATACCAAAGATAGTTGTATTTACTTCTTTCTTTACTGTAGGAGGTGTCGGGTAAACACTTGCACCAGGACTTGAAGAGGGGCGTACAACCTGTTTCATTACATCTTCTGGTTCTTTAGGAGCGTTTTGATGGGCATTTGATACACTGTAGTAGACAAGTAAATTCTTTAACATAATGTAAATAACTGGAAGTAATAGGAATAACCATGCGAGATTCATTTGATCATATTGACAGAGTCCATAAATAACAATGCCTAAAACAATTACAAGTTTTACTTCACTCCATGAATAGAGATTGTATAAATTCTCCATCTTTTGGTTATTGAAGCGTTTCAATGTATTCCTTGACATGAATAAAGATACACCTGAAATAATCACATAAACGATAAATACTATAACTGGTGAACATAATTTAATTGATGTTAAACTTAAATTCGGCAATTCCATTTATATATTAAAATATATTTTTTTTTTACTACATAAAAGTAACTTTTCATACTATATTATTATGGGAATACCATCCTATTATAAAAATACAATAAAGAATTATCCAGAGATAATACTACCCTGGGAACAATTCAATGATCCAATTGATCATTTATTCTTTGATCTGAATTGTGCAATCCATCCATGTTGTGCAAATAAAACGGATGAGAATGAAATGTATGCTTCTATTTTTGAAAAAATTCAAGAATGTATTTCTCTAACGAAAGTAAAAAAATTGGTTTACCTTGCCATTGATGGTCCTGCTCCACGGACAAAAATGGAACAACAAAGACAAAGAAGACTACGGTCAATACAAGAAAAGAAAGTATGGGATACAAACCAAATCACTCCTGGTACAAAATTTATGAATCAACTAAGTATTTATTTACAGAACAGATGTAAAGAGTTTAATGTTCATTGTGTTCTTTCTGATTCAAATGAACCTGGGGAAGGTGAGCACAAGATTATGAAATATATGGATACCTTACCAATGAATACAACAAATGTTGTCTATGGATTAGATGCCGATTTAATTATGCTTTCAATGATAAGAAAACATACTGTTTATTTATTACGAGAAAGGACAGAATATAACATTGAAAATTTAGAAACACCTTATATTTATTGCAATATTCAACTCCTTAAAAAATCAATCGTATCATCGATTCAAAAGGAAACCTTTCATATTTCCAATGAAACAATCCTTTTTGATTACCTATTTATATGTTTCTTCATTGGTAATGATTTTATCATCCATACACCAAGTATTCATATAAGGTATGGAGGATTAGAACATTTATTGAATGCTTATAATAACCTTCAAGAAGAATACTTTGGTAGGTTTTTTTTGATCGATGAACATAAAAAAATACATCTAAAAAATTTTAAACTTTTTCTCAAAAAGTTATCCACACAAGAAAAAAGAAAAGTTCATGAAATCTTAAGGATTCGGAAAAATCAACAACTTAAATATCAGAGAATATATAATGAAATTCTCAAAAATTTTCTCTCTAAAGAATCTAATCTTTCTGAAATACAAAATCACTCGCATGAAAGTCTTACTACATCAGAAGATCATTTCAAAGAGTTTCAAAACAATTTACCAGTTATTCTAAGAGAAAAAGAAGATAAAATATTTCAGTCCAAAAAAAACTATTATATGTATCATTTCTATGATACACTTCATTACAATCCGAGTTATGAAATGATAATGAAAGAAGACATCCAAAAATTATGTGAAGAATATTTACAATCCATTGTCTGGACAGTCGAATATTATTTTCATCAATGTCCTTCTTGGAAATGGTACTATCAATACCATTTTACTCCATTACTCACCGATCTATCAGAGTATGTGGATACACTAAATGATCTAGATGTTGTAAAAAAAGATAGTATCCCCCATACACCGGAGGAACAATTAAAAATAGTCTTACCGATACAAAACAATAATTACCTCTATCCTGAGAAAACGCCATTACATAGTATCTTTAAACGATATTATTGGGAGTGTCACCCTATTTTACCTCATTAAATCATTATTACCTTTCACAGGGGATAGGTTTTAACCATTCTAATACTTCATCATCCTTATCCAATGAATTTAATAGTTTATAATCTGTATGTATTTTAACCTTATCTACCCATAACCTTTCTCCATTAATTGTTTTAATTCTTAAATTAAAGATAGCCGAGTTTGAATGACTCTGAAAAATTGATTTGTAAAATTCAAGATCTTTCTTTAATTGTTCATTCTCTTTACAAGTGCGTTTATATTGTTCTGCATTCCTTCGCATGCTTCGAAATGTTTCATCACTTGTCCAACCATCTGAATGTTTATATTTATCACCCATTTTTAGAGGGTATAAAAATAAAAATCAATCAAATTTATATAATTATATAATTATATAATTATATACTAAATAATATAAATGAAAGTTGACTTTTGCTTAGTTGGTTTAACACTACTTTTTTCAAGTATCTATATGAGTATTGAAAATAGAAATACAGATCATTTTAAACGGTTCTATAACCTTTTAGATGCAGGTCAAAAAAATAAATATGAAAGTATTGTGAAGGAGAGATTAATGATCTACCTTGGAGGAATAGTCCTTGGAAGCGTACTCGCTTATGTATATTACCTCAAAAACAAAAATACAAAACATATATTCTGTAAGATCCTTGTTATTGGTTATTTAGTTAAATTATCGTTTTATTATTTATTTCCTAAGAGTCCCCTTATGATATACTCACTTTATTCCAAAGATCAAACCGATGCATGGGCCGATATTTACTCAGAAATGAAAAGTCGTTGGATTCATTCACTATTTATTGGATTCTTTTCCTATGTTTGTCTAACGTATTCATTATTGAAATGATAAATAAGTATCTGTATTATGGAATTCATTTCTAGAATTTACTAAAGATAAATACTTTTCTTTAAGATATTGTTTTTGACTTTCATTACCTTTTGAATAACATTGTTCAACAAGATGATTAACACCTTGGACAATTTGATTTGGTAATTCATTACCGTTCCATTGATTCCATGTATTTATATAGTTATTTGTCAATGATATACTTGGTATTGAATCACATTTTAATTCATTTGATGTTTTAGGGATAATATTTTGTTCTTGTTTTGCTTTATAAAGGGCCCATGCCCCTAAACACATACAATGATTTTTACCGTATCTATTTAATGACCAATCACTTTGATTTGTTTGACTAGAAAAATCCTTTGTATTCTCATCAACATTAAAACATATTTGATGGACTCCCCCGTCAAGTTCACTACAATATCCTTCACTATCCCATGAACCACTTTTATCATCTATATTATTCTGATTTCTACATGGTTGAATATTCTCACCATAAATATTTAACATTTGTGTATTCTCTAATGGTTCAATTGTATCAGGACAATTAAACCTTTCAGGAGGGGATGGTATTGTTTCATTACCTACCAAACTTAATAATACAAATATATCTCCCATGCCTCCACGCAAATTGCTTGGTTTTTCACATATTCTTTGATTACAGAATTGATCGGCATCAATTGTATGGTTTTCTGGATTATAATGAATAGGTTGTTCTTCCATTTCATCCTGTCCAAAGAGTATACCAATAATTAATCTTCCTGAGGCAGTATGTATTCCATTTTGAGTACTACCATTGTTACATATGAATGAAGATACTTCTTGAGGAATTTTACTTTCATTGGAACATGGATCATCAATTGTGATTACAAAATGAGAATATAATCCATCTGATAAATTAACACTATGTTCTTCAACCTTTGCATATCTCATTAAATCACACGGACAGGGTGTACAACAACGGTAGTACTTTCCAAACCATTCCTGTCCATTTAAATCTTTAAGGACTATATTATTTGTATTATTACCCCCGGATCTATTTGGTGAAATAGGTGAACCACTTACACCACAGTAAAATTGGTTATATAGTTTAAAATGTTTCTTATCTAATTTTAATGTGTTTACAATATATTCATAAAATTGTGGTCCTCCAGCATTACGTCCCCCGGATGGAAATATAAGATTAAAATGTTCCCCAATAAAATTATCAAACAATGTTTGTTTTTCATCATTTGTAAACCTTTCAATCGGTCTATCCTTTTTAAATAATACATAGATAAGGAATATAATAAATACAACTTGTAATAATTTTTTTGTTGATTTTTTCATAATATATATATATATTATTTAATTAAAATCATAATGGAAAAAAAATAAACAGATAAAATATTCTATATGTACTTTTTGCCTATGTTTCTCTAATGTATTCATTATTGAAATGATCTATATCTCATCTAGATCAATACCATCCGAGTCATCATCATCATCACTCATAGGGATATCATTTGTAAATTCAATGTTATCATTATCTTCTGTAAATTCATTTTCTTCTTCCAATCGAATAGAATCCGGGATATGTTTTGATTCTTTTAATGCTTGGACTTGGCTATTATCATAGACATCTATAATATCACATTTTCCATCTTGAAAGTCTCGTAGAGAAACAAGGACAATATCATTTTGATTCACGAATTTCCTTTTTCTCATTGCACCACAAAGTGTAGCCATACGATCTTTTCCATCGAAACAGAAAACATCAAAACGACAATTTCCTTTTAGAGTTTTAATTTGTGCATATTCTTGACCATCTTCCTTATATCGGAGTGCTTTCGTTCCATAACCATCTTTCTTTCCTCGTTTATGCTTTTTTCCACCTTTCTTATTTCCACGTCCCATTGTATAATATTTATGTATTGTAAAATAATTAAATAATTATCAAATTTTAAAATATAGTATTATTATAAATAATGTTTAAAAACTTATCTAATTTTCAAACTGTACTTATTCTATTAGTGGTTGGATGTATAGTCTATACATATTCAAAGGATAATAGGTTGATTGAAGGATGGGTTGAAAGTTGTAGAAGTCGTGTAAATAAGGCATCAAGGAAAGCTTATAGAACATGCAGTAGAGAGATGTATCAATGTTATAGAGAAGCAAATAGGACGAGACCCCGTAATCGTACTGAATGGTTAGCTGTTCGAGATGCTCGAAGAGCATGCCGTAGAGGCGTACAAGAATGTTATAGACCCCTCCGTAGTTTAGTCAAAGAAGTTCAGAATGAATGTGAAATAGAAGAACGTAGTCTAAGGGGGGAACATAGAGAAAAAATGGAAAGTGCTTGGAACATATATGAAGGGAGAATTGAAGAACGTTAAGTTTCTAAATATTGAAATATTGTAAAAATAATATATTTGTTTAATATAAAAGGGTCAAATAATGAACAATAAAGATATACTTATTATTTTCCTAATTGCTTTGTGTATTTATCTACTGTATCAAAATAATGTTTTTGAAGGATTTGATGGTGAGGAAGAATTAACGGATCTAGAAGAGGAACTAATATATTCACTCGAAGAAACAGATGATCTCCCTGAAAATTTAAAGGAGTTATTGGATGAAGAATTTGGAAGCGAAGAAGAAGAAGGGGAAGTTAGTGAAAGTACTGGGAATAGTGGTGGGAATAGTGGTGGGAATAGTGGTGGTGGTAGTGGAAATACCCGCTAATATTATCCTATTCAAGTAAAATAACGGGAACATGTGTCATTCTTTCATGTAAACTTGCTACAACACGATGTCTTCCTTGAATAACTTCATAATATTTTGTTTTTTTAAATTGTTTTACTGTAATTGGATCTAATGGAGTTTTCTTCCTTAGATCTGAAAAAACTTTGTCCCATTTTAAAAGTGGTAATGGGTCTCTTTTAAGAAGTTTAATACCTACCTCCTTAGCAATAATTCCACAAACTTCATTAACTTTGTTTGTCATCCCTTGATCGAATAAGATATTTTGAATTGGTACAAGAAGGTATTGTTTATTTCGAATACCATTTTCTTTTTGATCTGCTACTGGATAGTGTATAATTTTTTCCATTAAATTTGATTTAATAGTTTAGTTAGTTTATTAAACAAGTTTTTATGTATCTTTTAATTACTGAATCACCTGCAAAAGCAAAAAAAATCCAAGGATTCTTATCAAATGAATATGCGGTTAAATCATCGTGTGGACACATCACTGATTTGGAAAAGAAAAAGTTATCGATTGATGTTGAGAATAACTTTCAACCAACATACAAAGTAACCGCTGATAAGAAAGAGGTAGTCAAAATGCTAAAAGAGAATGCTACCGGTAAAGATGTTATCTTTGCTGCAGATGATGATAGAGAAGGAGAAGCAATAGCATGGCATACGGCGAATGTTTTAAAGGTCAACATTACGAAAAAAAACCGTATTATCTTTCGAGAAATTTCCAAAAAGGCGATTGTTGAATCCCTTAAGAAACCTATCAAAATCAATATGAATGAAGTAAATGCTCAACAAGCTCGTAGGATCATTGACCGTTTAATTGGTTTTAAACTATCACCCTGTCTTTGGAGGCATATTCATACATCTGAATCAGGTCTTTCCGCAGGGAGGGTTCAAAGCGCCCTACTTAATCTATTAGAAGAAAGAGAAACTATGATTGAAGAATATGAACCTGATATTATCCTCGACATCAAAGGTACGTTTAAGGATTTAAAAGATGCGGAATATATCTTTATTAAAGATTTTGAAATTGATGATGATTTTATGAAACAACTATTCAAATGTTTTAAGAAACAAAAAACATTTCAAGTCTACAACTCTACAAAAAAGAAAGATAAAACATATCCAAAGAAACCATTTATTACATCAACACTTCAACAAACGGCACAGAATGAACTTGGATTTCCAGTCAAAATGACAATGGATATTGCACAAAAACTCTATGAAAATGGACATATTACCTATATGAGAACAGATTCAACTTTTGTATCAGAAGATTTCCAAACTAAAATTAATGAATATGTTGGAGAAAAATACTATCAGAAACCAAATGAAAAGAAAGTGAAAGGAGCACAAGAAGCACATGAAGCGATTCGTCCAACAGTGTTACAAGGGGAACCTGATGTAACACCTGAAGAATTAAGGTTATACAAACTTATCTTTAAACGTACAATTACATCTCACATGAAACCAGCTGAATATGATGTGTATCGTATTCAACTAAATAATAAAGAAACAAAAGATTTTGGATACTTTACAACAAACTATCGACAAATGACTTTTCCAGGATTTCTATCTTATGGAAAAAAAGAAGAAGATATAAAATTAGAAGAAAAACCAGCTTTTCAAGAAGAATATATTCTCGAAGAATGTACAAGTTCTGAAAAAGATAGTCCAAAACCATCACTTTATAATGAATCCGCAATTGTGAACCTCCTAGAGGAGACTGGAATAGGGAGACCATCCACTTATGCGAGTATTATATCGACACTAGGTAATCGTAAGTACACTGTCATTAAAGATATGAAAACAGATGATATTGATGTAAAAATATTACAATTAACAAAAGAAAATCAATTAGTCAGAAAAACAATTGTTCAAAAAGGGAAAGTAGTTAAAAAAAGAATTCAAACAACACCTCTTGGTCGAAAAGTCCTTCACTATCTTCAAGAGCATTTTGCTAATATTTTACACAAAGAATTTACATCGGGTGTTGAAAAGGATTTGGACCGTATTGCTCTTGGGAAAGAAGACTATATTGATGTAATACGAAAAGTATATGTATCATTTATTGATGTAGTAGATCAACAAATGAGTCTTCGAAATACAAGTTCATTGAACCTTCTTGGTGAAAAACAAGGGAAGAAAATATATATGGGAAATGGTAAATATGGACCTTATCTTCAAATGATTAATCAAGAAGATCAAAAAAAGAACATAAGTCTCCAAAAATATCTAGAGATGATAAATATGAATGAAAAAGACTTTACTCTTAAAGATGCAATTAAGTTCCTCAAATATCCTAAAAAAATAAACGAAGAAATTACAATCCATATTGGACCCTATGGATATTATATGAAATACAACGGCAAGAATTACAAAGTTAATCAATCGGGAAAATATACAGAAGATTACTGTCTAAGTATTATTCAAGATAAATAAATTAACTTCTTCTTTCGTAATAGGTACATTGTGTATTAAAGCATGTTGTTTACAAAAGCATGGAAAGAAGAAAGGAAACCACGCATTTTTAGTACACCTTTCACCTTTCCTTACTCCTTTCAATAGAATGTGGTTGCATTGATAATTCATAATATGTTTTTTTATATTTTTTTTTAAATAATTTAAAAGTAAATAGTAAAAAGATGAGTATTATGAATCCATTTGAACAAATACCCCAGAACGAAATACAATTTTTCAAAGAAAAAGTTCAACGATGGTTACATGTAGATACACAAATTACAGAACTTGAAACCAAAATTAAAGAACTCAAGAAAGTACGGAATAAAGAACTAGAACCTGAAATTACAACATTCATGACACAGTATAACGTAACAGATCTAAATACGGGGAATGGAAAGTTAAAATGTCAGGAAAGGAAAACAAAAAAGGGTCTCAATAAACATAATATTCGTGAAAATCTATCCAAATACTTGACGGAACAAGATAAATTAGAGGAAGCAATGAATGATCTATGGTCAAATCGTGAAATCACAATCAGTTATAAACTTAGAAAAGTAAAAGATAAAAAATAAGGTGTATTATATATATGGAAGATTATATTATCCGCAAAATATCAAAGAAAAGGGATAATAAATATTACCATAAATACTATGATAAGAAAGGAAAAGAAATCAAAGATAAAAATTACGTTCAAAAAATAATTAGTGATATTTACATTTCTCCAGCATACAATGATGTTAAAATAAACCTTAAAAAAACTGCCAAAGTTAGAGCGATTGGATATGATACTGAAAAAAGACCTCAGTATATCTACAACAAGAAATTTATTGAGGAACAAAAAGATAAGAAATTTAATCATATGTCTGCTTTTGGTAAGAAATTTACGAAAATCAATAAAAAGATTAATGAAGATTTATATTCAACAAAGGATTCCAAAGAAAAACAAGTTGCATTAATCCTAAAGTTAATTATGGAATGCCACTTCCGTATTGGTAATGAACGTTATTCAAAAAAATATAAATCATATGGAACAACTACCCTCGAAAATAAACATGTGAAAGTTAAAAAAGACCATGTAATCATTGATTTTATAGGGAAGAAAAAAGTAAGGAATATTTGTACGATAAGGAATAAGAAAGTTGTCAAAACATTACGTGAGAAGAAAAAGACATTAAAAAAAAATGATCGAGTATTTACTTATCGCAAGGGAAATGATTATTTTAATATACAATCATCCGATGTGAATAAATATTTAAAACAATTCGGTAAGTTTTCTGCAAAGAATTTCCGTACATGGGGGGCAAATGTTGAATTAATTGTTCAGATGAATCAATTCTGTAAAAAAGAAAAAATGGATACAAAAAAGAAAATAGATGAATGTATCAAAAAAAGTATTCAAGAAGTCGCTTATAAACTCCATAATACAAGTGCAGTATGTAGGAGTAATTATTTAGATCCCGCACTTATCAAGTTCTTTACAAATGATATTGATGGATTTCTAAGACATTTTGATGTGAGTTCAAAAGAAGAACTGTATAAAAAATACGTTTCCTTTTTAGACAATTTATAGAAAAATTATAGACAAAATTATATATGGAACAATTATTTTCAGATATCGCGAAGGATTTTAGTGGTAAAAGTTTTACAAAGGATGATTTAATGAAAAAGTACTCAAAAGGTGAATGGATCATATTTTATGATAAAGTACTCTCTCAACATAATAAAGATATTGAAAACTATATTCGAGTATTCAAGAATAAATCACAACATCAAACACTTTAATTCTTTTTATACATCTTTTTCTTTCCATTCTTCATTACTCCCTTTTTTTCACCCAATTCTCCATCTTCAATTGCATAGATATACTGAATTGGTTCTTCACCATCAATAATATAATAATCCTTATTATAATGTGTGATAGTTGTAACAGTACAACTATCTTCTTCAGAATCATCTGATTC
>CEQP01165055.1_pt1 | contig 10299 bp, 9 predicted proteins | sample 356291 | NCBI WGS metagenome assembly CEQP01 (sample SAMEA2621221, study PRJEB7988) | marine metagenome | isolation source: saline water (ENVO:00002010), including | reverse complement strand
TTGCCTAACTCATCCATAGCTTTTGCTGCTGTTAAGACCATACGCCGCATAGATTCAATTTCTATTCTTGCTTTAGCAATAACTTCAATGTTTTTTCCTAAGCTTGCTATAGGTTTTCCGAAAGCTTCTCGAGTTAATCCACGTTTGACCATCATTTCAATTGCTCGCTCGGCTGCCCCGATTGATCTCATACAGTGATGTATTCTTCCTGGTCCAAGTCTCACTTGAGAAATTTCGAACCCTCTTCCCTCTCCGAGAAGAATATTGTCTTTGGGAACACGGCAATCATTAAATCGAAGATGCATATGGCCATGTGGTGCGTCATCTTTTCCAAAGACATGGCAAGGTCCAAGTATCTCTACTCCTGGGTTGTCCATAGGAACAAGAATTTGTGATTGACGTTTATGCGGTGGCCCGTCAGGGTTGGTTTGGACCATGCATATCATGATTTTGCAACGTGGGTCTCCAGCTCCTGAAATATAAAATTTTTCGCCGTTAATAACCCATTCGTCACCATCAAGGATCGCTCGGCATGAAATATTTTTGGCATCTGACGAGGGGATATCTGGTTCTGTCATCGCATACGCTGACCGGATTTCACCGTTAAGGAGAGGTGTTAACCACTTTTCTTTCTGCTCCGGAGTTCCTACACGCTCAAGGACTTCCATGTTTCCGGTATCGGGGGCAGAACAGTTAAGGCTTTGAGAGGCGATAGGGTTTTTCCCTAATTCTGTTGCTATGTATGCATAGTCAAGATTTTTTAGTCCTTCTCCTGTTTCAGCATCTGGAAGAAAAAAATTCCAAAGCCCCTGTTCCTTCGCCTTGGTTTTTAATGAATCTAACAACTCGAGTTGGCCTTCCCCATATCCCCAACGTTCTTCACGGCCTTCACCAAGTCGGAAAAATTCGTTTGTATGGGGATCTACTTCTTCGGTAATAAATTTTTTCACTGCGTCAAAGAGCGGTCGGACTTCTTCCGACATTCTCAGATCAAACATTTCTGGTGTTGTTTCAAGTCCGGCCATCGTTCCTCCTGTAAATTCCTGTTATTCACCTTATGGGATGAGAAAGTGTTTCACTAACTGACGAATCTATTTACGAAATTTCAGCTTTACGGTAAAAGTCAAGTAGTTTCTCCGTATTGGGAAACTCAGCCAAAATCCCGAAATTATTGACCCCTAGAATTTAAGAAGGGTTTGCATGGCATCACAAGAAATAACTACTGAAGCACTTCACATGTGTTTTTCAGAGTACGAAGAACTCCTAAACAACCTATCTGAAGGACAATGGGGTATTCAGTCCCTTTGTCCTGATTGGGATATCCGTGGCGTTGGTATTCACCTCTCTGGAATTGAAGACCTTCTTCTTGGCTGGTCTCCGAGCAGCCCAGAGGAATGGCCACCTTTTGGAGAAATGGCAGAATTTGAAAAGACGTCGAGTGAATGGACAAATAATGCCTTTGTTGAAAAAACCAGAACAATTCTAGAAGGACGAAAGGTCGAGCTTGAAGCACTTGATTCAACTGGGTGGGATACTCCGTGCATGACACCCGTTGGTTCGGGGACATACGGACGTTTTATGAATATTCGTGTGTTTGATTTTTGGGTACACCAAAGAGATATCACGCTTCCACTCGGGATTGAAACAAACGACTCTGGCGTACACGCTGATATAGCGCTCGACGAAGTACATGGATCTTTGGGTTACATTGTTGGAAAAAAAATAGGCTTGCCTGAAGGTATGAGCATCGGATTTCGACTGAATGGAGGAATCGAGCGGGATATGTTTGTCAACGTCGATGGAAGAGCACAAGTAGTCGATGATATAAGTGGTCCGTCTGTGGAGCTCGTCGCTGATAGTACGAGTTTTGTGATGCTCGCCTGCGGGAGAATAGACCCTCAAGAAGAAATAGACGCTGGGCGTATCTCCTGGTCAGGTGATAGCGAGTGGGGGGAGAAAGCTGCTCGTAATCTCCGCTTTACTATGTAGTAAAAAGAACCAGCACTTTTAGATTTTAATTTGGAGAATGCGCTGACGGCGGTAATGTCAAACTGTGGCTCTAAGAGAAACAAACCTTGACAAACTCGACGGAGGGTCCTTTGACGTTCTTATTGTCGGCGGTGGAATTAATGGCGCAGTCTCTGCTGCGGCTCTTTCTGCTCGCGGTGCTTCTGTTGCTCTGATAGACCGAGGCGACTTTGCTGGTTTTACCAGTCAAGAATCATCAAATCTTGTTTGGGGTGGAATCAAATACCTAGAGAACTACGAGTTCCCGCTTGTACGTAAACTCTGCATGAGCCGAAATCGACTTATGCGTGCATATCCTGCCAATGTTAAAGAAATAGGTTTTCTTGGTGTTCTAGGCGAAAATGCACCATTTCCGCCTTGGGTAGTCGGTGTGGGCGCCTTTGCTTACTGGGGGATTGGGAATTTTAAAACTAACGCTCCTCGCCCGATGAGCCCAGAGACTGTAGAACGAATTGAACCAATAATTAACACTGTTGGGACGGTTGGAGGAATCGAATACGCGGATGCGTACTTGAAGGACAACGATGCCAGATTCGTTTTCAGCTTTATTCGCTCAGCTATGGATGTCGGAGCTGTAGCGGCAAATTATGTGGAATTAGAGAATGCTGAGCGTGTAAAAAGCAACTGGCATGCTCAACTTCGAGATTGTGAAAGCGGAATGCCGATTAATCTAGAAGCAAAAGTTATTGTGAATGCTGCTGGGCCTTTTCTTGATGGGTTGAATAAAACATGGAATACCCATACCCGCCACCAGATTGTTTATTCGAAAGGTGTGCATCTTGTTGTAGATCAGTTAACCCCTAACGAACGTGTTCTAGCTTTTTTTGATGATGACCAGCGTCTTTTCTATGTCATCCCTATGGGGAATCGTTCCGTCATAGGAACAACTGATACAAGAGTTGACGACCCACATACAGAAGTCACTGAAAATGATAGGGAATTTCTTCTCGAGCAGGTCAATGACCGGTTAGACCTTAATTCCCCACTATCGAAGGACGACATAATTGCTGAACGATCTGGGGTGCGCCCGCTTGTTATCCGGAGGCAATCAAAAGCATTGAAAAACATCGACTGGACGGCGCTATCGCGCAAACATGAAGTAGAGGTAGACCACGCAAAGCAAGTTGTATCGATTTTCGGTGGAAAATTGACTGATTGTTTAAATGTTGGTGAAGAAGTTACCGCGGCCGTAGAAACTCTGGGAATACGGTTAAATCCTGATAGGCAACGGTGGTATGGAGAGCCAGGTCCAGAATCAAGAAGAACTTTTTTCAGACAAACTCGGGGAATGCGTCTTGATGACTTACGAGATAGAACTGGCGCCGAACCTTTATCAGAACGTTTATGGAGGCGGTATGGACGCAGAGCTTTTGAAATGCTTGACCATATTCGAGAAGATCCTTCAATGGCGGAAGATATTCTTGGTTCTTCTGACTACCTGCGCGTCGAACTCCATAACACAGCAAGTACTGAAATGATCGTTCACCTTGATGACTTCCTGAGACGTCGAAGCAAAATTTCTTTAATTACCAGACAAGAGGACATCCAAAATTCTACGGGACTGAGCGAAGTTGGATCTATCTTGTTTGGGGCAGACGCTCAAACAAAACTAGATGAATACTTCAGTTCAAACTCTTCTCCAATAAACCCGACCAAATAATGAACTAATCCGTTAGTTAGTCTAAAAAGTCAGGTTCATCCCGAAGGAGTTCCTCCCACCATGGCTGAAACTGGAACCAGCCCGCAAGGTCATGGCCCTGTTGTTCATAACCAGATGTAGCAAGGTCATCAGGGATCTCTATTGGATCTCCCGCTGACTCGGCGAGTAGTTGACTTTGGCATGATCGTTCTAATGCAACAAACCACCAAATAGCGGCATCGACACTTCCACCGGTTGTTATTAGCCCATGATTTTGGTGAATAAGGGCCTTCTTCTCTCCAAGTGAAGCTGCCATCGCCTTGCCGACTTCAGCATCAAGAACAACAGCGCCGCTACCAGCTGAACAAAGGGCAACATCGTTATAGAACATAGTGTCATCTTGAGTGATCATCTTAAGGGGTTTACCTAAACTGGAAAACGTCCGGCCGTACATTGAATGACAATGAGCTGCAGCTAGGATATCTGGTCGAGCTGTATGCAATTGCGAATGAATGGCAAACGCTGCAGCATTTACGGGCTTATCACCCTCAACGACTTCTCCATGCTGATCTACGCAAATGAGATCTGAGACCTTCATAAGTTTAAAATTCTTACCGAAAGGATTAACCCAAAATCTATGTGGGTATTCGGGGTCGCGAACTGTTACGTGTCCAGCTACTCCTTCCGCAAGTCGGAGCCTTCCCAGGATCCTTAGTCCAGCGGCTAGTCGCTGTTTCCTATGGAGGCGTTCCTCATCAAAATTTTCAACAGAATCTGGCCCTGAGGGGACAAGTCCAGATATAGAGAGTGCTTCTTTCACTTCGTCAAAACCCTTAGTTTCTTCTTCTGGCTTTAGATCTGTCATATTTGACCTTCCCTAGGGAGATCTCCCCAAACTAACGTATCTGCATAGTGTCTGTCATCTGATTGTATCAAGTTACTTTATGCTCAGGTCTAGTGCAGTAGAAGGTGAACTAGGCTCTAGGGTTAATGTGTGCCTTCAGATATCGGACAAATTGAAAATCCAAAGTCTATTACAGACGTCGTGGGTCCTATAGACGACCGATTGGCTGATGCTATTCGAAGTGAGCTTCAATTATGGGAAAGAGTTGACTCAAGCCTAGCTGATCCGTTCACCTCTCTAGAAGAACTAGTTTTTAGCGGCGGAAAAAGACTGCGTCCTGCTTTTTTTTACTGGGCTCATGTTGGAGCTGGTGGTAATCCGAACTCATCTCAAGCTATCGACGTTGCAGCTGCTATCGAAATGTTGCATGCTTTTGCATTGGCGCACGACGATGTTATGGATCGATCTGAAGCACGCCGCGGAGAACCATCGATCTGGCAACGTTTTGCGAATCTCCATGAGGAACACGACTGGAGCGGAAATTCCTTGCACTTTGGTGAGGCTGTAGCCATTCTCGTTGGAGATCTCGCTCATGTATTAGCCGACAAACTCATGAGTCACAGTTCTCCTATAGTTTCACAACTGTGGGAAGAGTTACGACTGGAAGTCAACATCGGTCAATACCTTGATGTTCTATCTGGAGCGAAAGGAAAATTCGATCATAGATCCGCCCGAAAGATTCTCGAATATAAAACCGGTCGTTACTCCGTTCAGAGACCACTCCAGTTGGGGGCTGCTGTAGCTGGAAAATATGATGAACTATCTAAACCACTAACGGATTTTGGGCAACCTGTTGGAGTTGTCTTTCAACTTCGTGACGATATTTTAGGCGTATTTGGCAATACGGAAAAGACTGGAAAACCAACCGGTGACGACCTTAGAGAAGGGAAACCAACTCCGCTTATGGCCGAAGCATTCGCTCAAGCATCGGAACAGCAAAGAAGTATCCTCAGCAAAATAGGAACTAACGACCTTAACCAGAGAGATATTAGCGACATCCAGCAAGTTGTTGAAGAGACCGGAGCAAAGAGCGTCATTGAGCAAGAAATTGAAGAGCTAACTGATTCCGCTCTTGAAATTCTTTCATCAATCAATTTGGAGAAAAATGCTTCTGAAGCTCTCAGCGAGCTCGCACATTTTGTTGCGTATCGAACGTATTGAATTGGCTGAAGATTTAACCTTAACTGTGCCGATCGTGGCATGATGGGTTTGTGGCTTTAAGAAAACTTTCCTCAACTGATGCGTTCATAGTTACTGATTTAGACGACGTTCCGTCTTTCGGTATTGTCCGAAGCGCCCCTAAAATTCTTCAGGGAGGAGCGAAAGATCTTGCTAGGTCCATGACCTATTCTTTTGCATCTTTTGAATTACAGTACGGCGGCGCGTCGGGAGGAATAAACGCTAAACCTGATGAGAGGGGTGAAGCGGTCGAGTCCTTTGTAAATGAGATACAAGAAGTTGTGCAAGATGGAAGTTTAGGACTAGATCCCGGGAAAGGTATCACTGCAGGCGGCTTTGATGCCTTAGCTGCTGTTGATAGTCGTAATAAGGTCCGGTTTGAAACCTTTCAGAAGGATCCTCTTCACCTATTTCTCTCAGGGCTAGGTCCGGTGGAATGTGCAGATCACCTTTTGGGTCTGGATGGGAAAACAGTTGCAATTGAAGGGTTTGGAGCTCATAGCGTAGCGATGGTGGAACTGTTAGTAGAGCGTGGAGCAAAAGTGGTCGGAATATCAACTCCTTCAGGTTCAATGAGTAACTCGGGTGGTTTCTCTGCCGAGGAGATTCGTGACGCATGGAAGAATCGGGGAGCTGATTTTGTAACAGGTGAGGGTGAGGAAGCAGAGCCGGCTTGGAAAATATTCCAATGCGAAACGGACATACTTTTTGCTGGTTCAAAAATGGGGGCAGTAAACCATACGACAGCAGAAAAACTTGACATAAAAGCTTTGATTCCTCATCAGCCAATTCCCTTTACTACAAAGGCTTTGGCTGTGCTTCAAAGGAAAGATTGTTTAGTTGCTCCTTGTTTCATTCCGGTTGCTGGTCCACTTTTTTCATACTGGTCGGATGATAAAAGTGAAATTGCAGACATAGTCGCTACAGCATCATCAGAGATGAAATTGGCATTAGATGAAGCAGGTGGACACGAAGATGGTCTTTTTTTAGGATCCTGCTACAGGGCAGAAGCGTTTTTAGCATCTTGGCAAGAAAATCTTCCGTTTGGCCGCCCGTTAGCTAGCTAACTGTAGATTTTCGAAAATCTGCGATACGGTTTCACTAGGACTACTGATTGGGGGAACATGATAATTGTCACTGCGGTTCTATCATTTGAAACTGAAACTGATCGTGATGCTGCTGTGGCTGCCACGGCACAAGTTCAAAAGGCAACCCGAGATGAAGAACCTGGTTGCTTAGCGTATTGTTTCGCTGCTGACCCATCGGAACCGAACCATATTCAGGTCTATGAACTGTGGACAGATCCAGAGAGTCTTGCTGCTCATTTTGATCACCCTAATTACGCCGCAATGGTCGAAATACTCCATGGTTGTTCTGGTTATCTTGCTTCAGATAATCGCCTGTACCTAGCTGATGATCGAGGTCCAGTGTACGGAGACGGCGGAAAGTTTCGCTTTGAGGCTGTCGCTGATCACAAATCAGCTGGGTAGAGATGGTGTCTCGGATTATTGATATCCATGCTCATGTTGTTCTTCCTGAAACCTTTGGCGCTGCTGGTAAGTATGGTCCTGAATTAGGGGATGAAAACGATCTGCAAACTTTCCGAGTCGGGGATTACTCTATTCGAGTTCCCTACGTTGGAAGTGTTTTCATGGAGGTAGAAAAACGAATACAAGAGATGGATCAACTCGGAATAGATATCCAAGTGCTTTCTCCCAATCCGTTAACTTTTTTTGGGGGTATTGATGCTGGGGAAGCAACTAACTTCGCGAAATTATCGAATGATGCTATGGCAAACTTGGTAAAAATATATCCAGATCGTCTTCTTGGGACTATCGCCCTTCCGATGCAGGATCCTGATGCTGCATGTTTAGAACTCGAAAGGGGAGTTCGAGAATTAGGACTGGTTGGTGGGTATATCGGAACGGATTATGGGTTTACTTTGGATGACCCTCGTCTGGATGACTTTTACCGGACTGTTGTGGAACTTGATATTCCATTGTTTATTCATCCTGCAACAAATAATGGAATTCGGGCATCTGCGGATTCGCGGTTGGGACGTTTCGGACTTGAGCTGGTGGTTGGGTATGCCTACGAAGAGACTTTAGCTGTTGCGGCTCTAATTCTGGGTGGAGTGATGGATAGGCACCCAAATATTGATATCTGTGTGTCGCATGGGGGTGGGGCGATAACTTTCCTGGCAAAGCGATTTGACTCAATGGCTTCTTTTCAAGGGAATGAGTCAGATTTTGTTTTGGCTTTACGTTCTCTATGGTACGACTCCCATCTAGAGCCTGGGGCTGCACAAGACTTTGTCGTTTCTATGGTTGGTGAAGACAGAATGGTTTATGGGACAAATTTTGGTGGGTGGGATACTCCTAGTGAAACGAGCGAGTTCGATCGGAGCTTGGGAAAAAACGCTGAACGTCTATTACGCTTACCTCAAATAAAGGAAAGGTAGAGAGATGGGTTCTCTGATTATTGAAAATGCGAATCTCTTTATAGGAGTGGATGAAGAAGTCATCGCAAATGGGGCTGTTTGGGTATCTGATGGGGTTATTAAATTCTCTGGGGCGGTAAGCGACCTTCCTGCTGGTGGAGAAAATATTGAGAGATACGATGCTTTAGGAAAGTTTGTAATGCCTGGAATGACCGAATCGCATGTTCATCTCTCTTACAACAACTCCCACCCACAGCAACTAAACAGTGAACCGCTTCCTATCGCTATGCTCGATGCGGTTGACAATGCGCGTATTTTATTGGGTTCAGGCTTTACTTCTGCTATAAGTTTTGGATCAGCGCAAGGTCTGGACGTCCCTCTTCGTGATGCGATTAATGCTGGCCGAATCCCTGGTCCACGTCTTGCCGCTTCAGACCGTGATTTAGGTTCGACCGGAAGTAACGCTGATGGAACTTTCGGGGGTGATAGCAGTAAAAAAATTATTGCTGATGGGCCTTGGGCTATTCGAAAAGCTATCCGTTCGTTAGCTAAGCGCCGTTGTGATATTGTCAAAATTTTTCTTGATGGAGAGGCACTTTCAGAATTTGCCCCTCCTGGAGTTTTGACTTATAGCGACGAAGAAGTAGCAGCGGCAGTTGAAGAAGCGCATATCCGTGGAATGCGGGTCGTAACGCATTCGCGTTCTGCAGCCGCAGTAAAGCAAGCGGTACGACATGGGGTAGATGTTATCGGGCACGCTAATTATCTTGATGATGAAGCAGTCGACATGCTTGAGGCGAAACGTGATCAGATTTTTGTCTGTCCAGCCATCGCATGGGAGATTACTTTGTTAGATCGTGGCAGCGAGTTGGGGCTACCTCGGGATGCAATGGAACAACGCGGATACCAAAAAGAAGTTGATGAGACAATCAGCGCTGTAAAGCGTCTTCGCGACAGTAAGGTTCGGGTTCTTGTTGGAGGAGATTATGGTTTGAATATCACTCCCCATGGAACGAATAGCAAAGACCTTGAATACTTTGTTGATTTATTCGGGATGTCAACATCCGAAGCTCTGCTTTGCGCAACCCGTGATGGAGGAGCCGCAGCAGACACCTCAGGTATGGTTGGGACACTCGAGGAGGGAAAGTATGCGGACTTGGTGATAGTTGATGGAAACCCTCTTGAAGATATTCGCATCCTTCAGGACCATAGTCGTATAGTTGGAGTGATGAAGGATGGCGTGATGCATTGCGCTTTAATGCAGAAAAATCCTTATATCGCTCCAGATGAGTAAATAGAAGGATAAAAAATGATTGTAATTGCAGGAACATTAACTCTAGAAGTTGACGTAGATGAGAGCGTCCTCGATGCTTGCCGAACAATGATGACAGCAACACATGCCGAAAAAGGATGCATTGACTATGTATTCAGTGCTGATCCCTTAAACGGCAATACGTTGAGAGTCTTCGAACAATGGGAATCGCTCGAAGATCTAGAAGCGCATTTCCAAGCTCCGCATATGCCACCATTTCGTGAGGCAATGGCACAGTGGAACATAACTGGTAAAAGCATTCACCGCTTTACCGTTGCCGACTCTGTCGAAATGTAAGATGAAAATCTGATCTTTAGAGAAAGGCATCAAAGGGCATGACTGACTCAGAGAACCTTGATGGATGTACCCTGACAGAAAATGAGCTTGAAGAGCTCTTCAAAAAGCAGGTCGAAGGGACGTTCATGTGGGTCAACAAAGATGGACAGCCTTTCGGAGTAATTACATATTATTTGTGGAACGACGGAAGTTTTTGGTTTACCTGCGCAGAAAAAAGAGCTCGTGTTTCTGCAATTCGGAGAAATGGTTACGCTTCTTTTTGTATTACCTCGAAGGGTACAGATTTGGGAACTGGGAAAACAGCTTCATTTCGTGGCCCATGTAAGATCCATCACGACCAATCAGTCTTGGATTGGGTACTACCTGAGATAGCGAGGGCATGCCGTCCAGAGAGTGAGGAAGGCGCTCAGGAAGTTTTTGAGCATATCAATACCCCAAATCGGATCGTTCTAGAATTGACGCCTGAGTATCGGTTTGATTTTGATAGTGCAAAGATGTGG
>CEQP01135710.1_pt1 | contig 10322 bp, 9 predicted proteins | sample 356291 | NCBI WGS metagenome assembly CEQP01 (sample SAMEA2621221, study PRJEB7988) | marine metagenome | isolation source: saline water (ENVO:00002010), including | reverse complement strand
GATTGGCTGAATATCAGGATAGAGTTCAGCCTGACGGGCAGCTACCAGTGGACCACCATATTCAGTAGAGTTGTTTCTCTTGTGCCGAAGAGCAATGACAGCGCTAAACGCTGGAGGATTGATTGTATCTGTTGTTATATCATTTATTGGGGTGCGCACAAGAAGTACTCCTTGGGATATCAATATAACACTCAACAAAGCAAGCAGAAGAAGCAGGGTACTAACAGTTCGTTTCTGCATGATTAATTATTCATGCCTCATTTCAAAATAAATTGTACATGTAAGTATGATGGTAAATCTTTTGAATGTTATACAAGCTGATAGTGCAAATGGATTAAGAGCAATAGAGAGCGTGGTGTAATCTAGCACAAGACCACGTATGCTCCCTGATCGGTTAAGTTATTGAGGTAAATATGACTATTGAGACTAAGGGAAATACACGCGATCGTTGGCCGCAAAAAGAAAGCTATACGCGTGAGGAGCTATTGTTATCTGGGACTGAGGGGATCTTCGGTAGCGATAATGCAAAACTACCTACTCCAAATATGCTTATGTTTGATCGAATCATGAAAATTAATGATTCAGGAGGAAGTTTTGGAAAGGGAGAGATGATCGCTGAGCTTGATATTGTTCCAGACCTTTGGTTTTTTGATTGTCATTTTAGGGGTGATCCCGTTATGCCGGGTTGTTTAGGACTTGATGCAATGTGGCAGCTAGTTGGTTTTTGGCTTGCTTGGTCAGGAGCAAATGGTCGTGGTAGAGCTTTGGGTGTGGGAGACGTTAAATTTCAAGGACAGGTTCTTCCAGAGAGCAAACAAGTTCGTTATCACGTTGAGATGAAGCGAGTTATTAATCGAAAGCTTGTTATGGGTCTTGGCGATGCAACTATGGAAGTTGATGGTCGAACTATTTATCAGGCAACAAACCTTCGTGTTGGTCTCTTTACCTCAACTGAAGGCTTTTAAGACTGACGAAAAATCAAGTTTCCAATGATCGAGACATGATCGGTAGATAGCTAAAAAAGTTAGTCCTGCATATGATGTTTTGAATTAACGGGTTTCATTGTGGCATTTGCAAGAAGAGCAATTCCAAGTAGAGCAGCCATAAGATACATAGTCGTATTGTAAAGGCCGCTAGTTGGGTCAATAGTGCCAGGCGGGGCAATTTCCATAAGGTTGGCAATTGTTACGGTATTTTGGTCTACCAATTGTTCTAACTGGTCTAATTCTGCTCCAAATGTAGATCTAAATCTGGCTGGGTCTATAGTTGCTGAAAGGTTATTGATAGCGGTTGTGCTGGCGCTATCTCTGAGAGACGTTATTGCCAGCGGTCCAAGTACTCCGGCTGTGCTCCATGCAGTTAGTAAACGACCATGAATGCCTCCTACATAACGTGTTCCAAACATGTCGGCTAGATATGCTGGAATAGTAGCGAAACCACCTCCATACATTGTGAAAATAATCATAGTCGCTGCATAGAAGTAAACAAGCCAAAGTACAGTGGGCGAGATACTTACTTGAGAGGCGGTGTAGGGTATCGAAACATAAAGGGCGATACCTAATGCAAAAAAGACCCAGTAAGTGGTGCGTCTGCCAATATAGTCCGAAGTGCTTGCCCAGAAAAAACGACCAACCATATTAAATACGCTGATCATTACGACATAGGTTGCGGCAAATGCACTATCGACAATATGGGGTAAGGTTGTACCAAATATTTCTGTCATCATAGTTCGGGCAACACTTAGGACCCCGATTCCAGCAGTCACGTTAAAACAGAGGACAATCCAAAGTTGGTAGAACTGTGGTGTGTGTAATGCCTTGTCAATGTCAACATCATGACTTGATATCATTTTTTTGGCACGAGCAGTATCGTTAGGAGGTGACCATCCTTCAGGCTTCCAACCAGGTGCTGGTATCCTGTAGGAAAATGCAGCAATCATCATCACAATGAAGTAGATCATGCCTAAAGCAACAAACGCTTGTGCTACACCCACACTACCCGTATCCACCAGATAAACACCTTCGGGTCCGGGTACAATCATATTGGCAATATCATTCGCACCAATTACTGTAATTTCATGGAGTTCTCCAGCTATTTGTGCAAACCTTCTGCCGGCTTCGGTTGTTAGATTTGCTGAGGCAATTGGTCCGAGGTACTCAGGTGCACTATAAAAAGTATTGATTAGCCAGTTTTTTAGTGGAGCGCCGATCATAGCTCCTCCTCCAAAACCCATTATTGCCATTCCAGTTGCCATGCCACGGCGGTCAGGAAACCAACGAATGAGAGTGCTAACAGGTGAGACATAGCCGAGACCAAGTCCACAACCACCTATCACTCCGTAACCTAAATAGATGAGCCATAGTTGGTGTAATGCAATTCCAAGTCCACCGATGACGAATCCACCTCCCCAGCAGAATGCGGCTACCACTCCAACTTTACGAGGACCGACTTCCTCAAGCCATTTCCCGGCAAAAGCAGCAGCTAATCCTAAGCAGACTATTGCTACAGTAAAAATCCATACAACATCGCTAAGCGACCAATCATCTGCGGCAGGTGTAACCACACCAAATACACGTATAAGAGCAGGGTTAAAAATGCTCCACGCATATACAGAACCAATACACAAATGAATTGCAATAGACGCTGGCGGTACGAGCCAACGATTGAATCCGGGTTTTGCAATAATGCGTTCTTTAGAAAGCAGCCCGCTCATATAAGCTCACCATTTAGAGATTATTAATAGTTCTACCAAGCCAGCACAACTTTGATATTTCAAAATGTGCTTCTTATGTTTGAATTGTGTTTGCTTTGATAGGTATTAATTAATTTTCGTTGGCTAGAGATTAATCCCACTCAAGCTCAATACCATGTCCACGCGATGCATCACCATGCATGGGAGTTATGTAACCAAGGAGTCCGCCATTAGTACCATCGCGTAAGAGATGTATTCTGGCCTTTATTTGATCACCAGGCTGCACATCTTCGCGTTTTACTCCATTTTCGAAAATAGAATTTGGAGCGGCTGCTTCTAGGGACCATGTAGCTATTTCACCATTTTCATCTGTGACATTGAGATAAAGCCAAGAGTGAGGGTTAATAAGATGTACTTCGCTGACAGTACCTTCTATATCTTCCCAGACAGTAACTTCATAAGCATTATGAGAATGATGAGCCCAGGTTGGTAATGTGAGGGCGGCAATTAGAAACCCTAGCAAGCACATTGGTTTAACATAAAAAATTCGAATCATTTGGTTCTCCGAAGAAATGTGTTATCTAACCCGAGGTGTCGGCGGGTATCCGTTGGAGTAGATCATTGTTCCTACCCAATCATAACGAATACGATTGTATTCATCATCAAGAAAAGCTAGAGAGATTTGGAATAGTCCCGGGGCTGGCGCTCCTTGCGGTACTGTTGCTTCTACTATGTAAAGTTTATTTTCATGCATATGGACAACAGCAGTAATGAGTGCCCCATCATCTCTGATTAAGCGAATGTTATGGCCTTCAACTCGATCTGAATTGTAATGAGCATAATGGACGGTTTTAGCATCATCTCTATTCATAATATTCCATGAGGCATAGACAAGAGCTCCACGTATTTCCTCAGGTCCATCATCCTGGCAAAGGTCACCATCACCGCCAGATGCTCTGCATTGTTCATTTCGTGCTAGATGTATATCAATTGCATTGTTGTAGTCCACAACTGTTACAGAGAATAAGGAATTACCTTGCTCGTAACTATAGACTCGTCCCGGTAGGGTGATGCGGTATTCTGTAGGGAAGGTCACCTCTTCAATAGATGGGTCACCTGGAAAGCTGATGCTAAAGTGATCTTGTCTACTTACATACTCTGTCCATGTATAACCTTGGCTAAAACTTACAGCTACATAGTTAAATAGAAGAACAGCTAAAATCAGTTGCATCACACGCATCATTAATCCTTTGAGTTAGTAGTTGCTTGGAAAATTTACTCAGCTAGCAAGACGAGTTGTGGAAATAGGGCTTTGTTCAGCTCTTTTAGGAACTGGTTTATTTTTTCTTGTATCACCTAATACTTCTTCAAGCATCTTATCTATTTTATCAAATTGTTCGCTATTGATTTCGTCAAGACGTTTGCCAAGCTTCTCGGCATCAAACTTCGCCATGGGGCTACCCTCTTTTTTTATTGTTTTTTGTCGCGCCGCTATAGACGACCTTGAGGCATTTTAGCGCATTTTTTATTGGATATCAGAGGACTAGCCTAATGCTATTAATTGAAGAGTGAGTGTTATCGAAGTAATGCTTTTGCTGAGAAGCACTCTATACCATGATCGTTATATGCAGTTAATTCTATAACTTCATCAACTCGCTTACCTATGAGATGCATAGTATCCCCTATATATAGGGCATTTTTTGCTCGATAAGAAAATTGTTTAAGTGGTGAAAAATCATTTTCTCGCCACACTAAGTCAGCCAAAAGCATAGCTGTGAGAGGTCCATGAACTACTAGAGCCGGATAACCTTCAGAGTGGACATATGGAAGGTCATAGTGAATTCGGTGTGTATTAAATGTAAGGGCTGAGAAACGAAAGAGAAGCCTTTCATCTGGTTTTACAGAGCGGGAAAAGTCAGCTTCAGGCAGTTCCAGAGCCTCTGATTGCGAAAGTTGCATTTCTTGAGGTCCTGGGAGATAGGCAATATCGTGTTCTTCCTTTAGTTGTACTCCATCTTTATTGCTTATTTGATGAGACACCGTCACAAATATAATTTCCCCTGTGCGGCCTTTTTTATGTTTTACAGACTTGATTGTGGAAATACGACTGACTTTCTCTCCAATTTGCAAATCTCCTGAAAATTGAATTCTTCCACCAGCAAACATTCGTCTTGGAAAAGGCACTGGTGGCATGAATCCGCCTTTTTCTGCATGCCCATCATCTGCTAATTCATCAAGTCTGGTCAGATCAAGAAAGGAAAGCCAATGATATAAAGGTGGTAACAATTTCCCTTCATTATAGTCATCGGGTTTGTAGTTAAGAGTTGCAGCAAGTGCGCGCACAGATGCTAATGAGATAATATCTTCTCGAACCTCTTTATTACCTTCCCAACGGCATAATTTTTCTAGTTCAGTTTGCTCCAAGGGATATCTCCTAGCTACTAAGTGGGAAGGCAGGCATCGTATCAAGCTCACTTAACATAAGAATCTGTTTTATTAGGTTTTCGGGATCATGACTTTCTTCTGCATTACTCATGACCATTTTTGCTTTGGTCTCTATTTCTTTGGGAGTTAGACACGACTGAGGGTCGCCTTTGCAATCCTTACGAATTGCAGTTATTACATCTCCTTTTGAGGAGGTTACTCGAACTGTTGCACCCCACCTTTCAGGATAGGCATTGTTGAATTCTGAAGTTGCTATTACAGAAGTCTTGCTAGCATTTTTTGATAGTTGGTTTCTGTTTGATTCATCAAATGAACCAAAGTCTACAGCTCCGTTGGTTAGTGCGACATTTACGCAGTGCTGTAGTGAAAACTTGGCTGTATAAGCTGTTTTTGGTGAGGGTCTGTTACAGACGTCTAGCGCTGCTTGAAAAGTCTCTATTTCAATATGGTAATCCATTTGACTATCAATACTGCTGTGAAGTTCTAGTGCTGCGTCAATTGTGGGATGAGTATGACGACAGCATGGCCATGGCTTGATAGAGGTTTGATTTAACTGCCATGGCATATCAGGGTTAGCAAGCACGACTTCAGGAGTTGCATCAGGGCATAATGCTCGGAAGAACCCTTGTTTACCTTCAAGAATTGACTCAGCACCAGTAAAACCTCGCGAAGCCAGAGTAGCTGCTGTATATCCTGCTTCTGCAGCACGCGCTGTATGGAGATGTTTACTCATTGCTTCATCTGGTAAAAATTGCCAGAGTCCACATGACTGAGTGCCAGCATTACCTAATGCCCATACCGTTTGTTGGTGAGAAAGATTAAGCAATTTTGAGGCAGCCATTGCTGCACCAAAGGGACCGCAAGTTGATGTGTTATGCCAGACTTTATAATGTGCAGGGCCTACAGCCATTCCAATACGAGTCGCAGCCTCATATCCATATAGGACGGCTTCTAGGAAATCACGACCACTCTTGCCCAATTGGGCAGATAAATGCCAAGCAAGTGGAATAACAACACAGCCCGGGTGCAGAACTGAATCCCGATGCAGATCATCAATTTCAAGAATATGAGCTAGTCCGCTAGCGAGAAAAGCATCAGATCCTATTCCCCGATCAGCAACATCAAACCAGTCCTTAAGAATTTTTCCAGGTATGGAGTTTTGTCCACCAATGACGCAAGCAACGGTGTCGAGTACAAAATGAGAGGTAGCAGCAAGATCAGCATCCGATATTGGTTTTTTGTTAATCAGATCAACAAGTTGACTGGTCATGCTGTTCAAATATTTTTCTCCCTCAAATTTGTATTGTAATTTTTCAGAATGATTTAGGCATGCCAAGCACATGAGTGCCTACATGAGAAAGAATAAGATTTGTAGACACAGGAGCAATCCTATAAAGACGCGTTTCACGGAATTTTCTTTCAACGTCATATTCTTGTGCAAAGGCAAATCCACCTAGAGTTTGCATACAGATATCAGCCGCCTTCCATGAAGCCTCTGAAGCTAAGAGTTTTGCCATATTTGCTTCAGTTCCACACTGTTTTCCAGAATCAAAGTCTGAGCAGGCTTTTTCTACCATCAACGCTGCCGCTTCTGTTTGTACATGTGCTTCTGCAATTGGAAATTGAATGCCTTGGTTTTGACCAATAGGTCGGCCGAAAACCTCTCTCTCAGTTGCGTATTCTGAAGCTTTATTTACCAAGAATCTTGCATCACCAATACACTCAGCAGCAATTAAAATACGCTCAGCATTCATGCCGTCCAGGATATATCTGAAGCCTTCTCCCTCCTCACCAATTAAGTTGTCGGCTGGTACACGCAAATTATCAAAGAACACGCTTGTTGTTGCATGGTTAATCATGGTCTCAATAGGCGTAATAGTTAGGGAGTTTTTTTCAGCCTCTTTTAAGTTAACTAGAAAGACGGAGAGTCCTTTCGTTGGCTTATTCACAGCTTCCCTATCTTCCGTCCTGGCAAGCAGTAACATTAGATCGCTGTGTTCAGCTCTAGATGTCCAGATTTTTTGGCCATTAATGACGTAGTCATCTCCATCTCTAACTGCTGTCGTCGTGATACGAGTTGTGTCGGTTCCGCTACTCGGTTCAGTTACCCCAAATGCTTGCAATCTTAATGAACCATCGGCAATTCCAGGTAGCCACTGTTCTTTTTGTGTATTAGAACCGTGTCTAAGTAATGTTCCCATGGTATACATTTGTGCATGACAGGCTGCACCGTTACCTCCGGACTTATGAATTGTTTCTAGAATGATGCATGCAGCCTTAAGATCAAGCCCGCTGCCTCCATACTCTTCTGGAATCAAGACGGATAAATAACCGGTATCTATTAGCGCCTGAACAAACTCAGTAGGGTACCTGTCCTTTTCATCCTGTTTACGCCAGTACTCTCCGGGAAAGTCTGCGCATAGACGCTCTATGGCCTCACGGATCTGTTCATAGCTTTCACTGTGATTCATGAACATAGATTGTCACTCCTTAGATGCTTTAAGGCAGCGCAACCGCTAGTAGTGCCCCTGGTTGACGTCGTCTTGGGCTACCAGCCTGCAATAAGATGTAATGCCTACCTTCATGCATATAGCTCATCATTCCATATTCACCAGGTATAGGAATTTCAACACTGGCTAAAATTTCTCCGGTGAGTTTGTCACGTGCATGCAAAAGAGGGTCGCCGTTTTCTCCGAGCTCTGCTTGACCCCTAAGATCCTCAGTCGTTTGCACTAGAAGGTCGCCTACAACCATTTGGATAGAATGACCGGTACCACCTGTATTAGGAACATCTACACCTTCTAACATGGGATGATTAAGTAGTTGTGGTGGAGTATTACCAACGGGTATGTCCCATAGCTTATCTCCTGTATTCATGTCATAGGCGGCAAGTCCCTGAAAGAGTGGTTTATAAAGAGGTAAGCCTTGGATGTTTGGTAGAGCCGCTACTGGGCCTCCCGGGTGATATGCAGCTACAGTCGTTCCTGTTGTTGGTGTATGCCTCTCATTTCCTCTCCAGCTTTCTGCTGAAGCTCCTGCAAAATGAATCCTTTCTTCATCAACGCCATTTGTGGGTACCAAAAACCCCGGTGCCGTACATTCTCTAACATGTGAGGCGTACATAATTCCGGTGGTTGGGTCTGCAACCGGGGGATGGTAGATATTTAGACCACCCTTACAACCAACACTATTTATGAAATCATTATCGTGAGGGTAGGGTAGTGGAGGAACATATAAGCCACCAACCTGAAATCTACTGAGCAACTCTAAAGCACGCTCTTTTAACTCAGGCGTGTAGTCAATAACAAATTCCTCAGTAATGCCATCCCAAACTATCGGGTCTAAAGGTTCGGGTCGAGTGGGGTAGGGTTGTGTTGGAGCTGTGTAGTTACCTGGTACCTCAGTTTGTATGACTGGACGATCTTCAATTGGCCAAATGGGCTCACCAGTTTCTCTGTTAAAAGCAAAAATTAGTCCTTGTTTGGTATTTTGAACAAGGGCAGGAATCTCTTCTCCATCGACCGTGAGATCCAAAAGAATTGGTGCAGCTGGTGTGTCATAGTTCCACTGTTCACTTCTATGGATCTGGTAGTGCCAACGACGTTCACCTGTCTCTACATCCAAGGCAAGTACGCTACCACCAAAGAGATTATATCCAGGACGATGCCCGGTATAAGATTGAACTGTTGATGCATTAGTAACAACATAGACAAGCCCTAACTCAGGGTCTGCAGAAGCAGGCGTCCATTGGGATATATCTCCTGACCAGCGCCAAGAATCATTTCCCCAGGTGTCATTGCCATACTCCCCTGGTCTTGGAATTACATGAAACTTCCATAAATACTCGCCAGTTCGGGCATCAAAGCCCATTATGTCGCCCGGCACATTTTCTATTCGGGTTTGGTCATAACTAGGTTCATGGCCAGCTAGAACAACAATAACTCCATTTACCACAATGGGTGGTGAAGACGCGGTAACTTCGCCAAGTGGTCTTGGAATCCCATAGTCTGGATCATAGGGTTCACCTGTCCATTCCTCCCAGGGTCCCCAGTCTTTGATTAAGTCTGGAATTAGGTCCACCACACCAGTCTGAGCAAATCCATCTAATGGTACCGGACTTCCCCAATTTTCCAGCGGGCGTCCTGTTTTTGCATCTAAAGCCCAAAGGAAAAAGGAAGGGCTAGTAATATAAACCACACCTCGACCATCAACTTCTGCATACGCAATACCCTTACCAAAGTCTCTTCTTGGTGAACGCAGATATCTTGTGGTTTGGGGTTCACGAAAAGTCCAAAGTGTTTCCCCAGTACCAGGATCAATCGCGACTACTTGTCTGCGTTGACCGGCTACCGTATAGAGAACTCCATCAGCATAGACAGGTGTAGCCCGCATTGTGTATTCCACACCAGGCCCATAATTATCACCCCTCCATATCCAGGCAACTTCTAAGTCAGAAAAATTGTCTGCATTAATCTGATTGAGCATCGGTGCAGAGCGTGTACTTCCAGCATCACCTGTTAGATATCGCCACTCCCCATTCTCCAATCCTGTTCGTTGAGCGTAGCTTTGTGAAAAGCCAAAGAAGTAGATTACAAGCGTTATAAGTGCACTAAGTGACTTGGATTTCGTCATTTTTTAAGTCTCCGATAAGAAGTAGTGATTCCATAATCACTATTTACAAATTTTCTATATTGAGCAGTATTGAGCAGTTAAGTTGGTTATTTCTAAATATTTTTGTCCTGGCTCGAGTCACTCATTGATATAGTAGCTTAGACGTCGGTTAGGGTCATAGTATTTTGCCCCGGTAGCTCAGCTGGATAGAGCGTCCGCCTCCTAAGCGGAAGGTCAGAGGTTCGAATCCTCTTCGGGGCGCATTCAAAAATAAAATATCCTTATTTATCAGTTAATTATACCAAATTAGTCTAGCGAACCGTATACACAAACGTATACACATTGGGTGATTCCATATAAATAGAGGAGTAAATTTAAATTCTGGCAAAAATTATCTTAATGAGATGGTTGCAAGTCTTTTTATGATGTCTCTAGTAAAACGCTGCTGTATTACCGAAGATTAATACTTCTGTATTTATTCAAGCTCTTATTTGTGGTTTTAAGAATTTACTTAGATTAGTTCAATTTAAAACACCAGAAAATGCTAAGACGCCGTAGCCAAAATCATAAGCTG
>CEQP01091796.1_pt1 | contig 10324 bp, 7 predicted proteins | sample 356291 | NCBI WGS metagenome assembly CEQP01 (sample SAMEA2621221, study PRJEB7988) | marine metagenome | isolation source: saline water (ENVO:00002010), including | reverse complement strand
GATTTTTTTGATACTGGTAAAAGAGCAGCAGAGTTACTTAGGTATATGATTAGCGGAGCCAAATTAACTATATCCAGGATAAGAATACCTGCTCTTGTTAGAGGAAATGAACTCATAACCGAAACTGGTTGTTTTGGTGATCAAATTAATAAAATAAAAAAATTAGAAGAAACTAAACAAATCATTTCAGGTGGTTTTCATATAGGAAATCCATTCACTGATGTACCTGAATTATGTTCTCAAATATATTTTATATACGATAAATACCATAAAAAAAATAATGAGGAAATAAAAACTATAGCAGAAGAATTTTGGAATAATCGAGCAAGAATGCAATCTAATTTAATTGACATTAGTGAAGCATATAAAAATTCAAAAGTAACTGAAGGAACTATAATTTATACAGATGCTGCTGATGCTCCTTCCTCAGGTGCTACAGGAGATTCAAACTATATTATTAAATTTTTACATGAAAAAAAATATAATAAAAAAGTCCTTGCACCAATCACCGATCCTGGCTTAGTTCAAAAAGCTATTGATTTTGGTTTTGACAATGAATTTATTGGACAACTGGGTGGATATTTTGACAAAAGATTTAAACCTTATGAAATGAAATTCAAAGTTAGATTTATTTCTGATGGTGATCATATAGAAGAAAGTAGAAACGTAAAAAGAAATTCAGGAAAAACTGCAGTCTTAATTTCTGAAAATTTTACAATAGTTTGTACTTCAAAGCCGATAAGTTTATTTGATAGATCAGTATTTTTAGGTGCAGGTATTGATCCAAAAAAATATGACTTAATAGTTGTTAAGTCACCTCATTGCAGGCCTGAGTTTTTTGACGAATGGAGTCAAATAAACTTAAACATTGACGCTCCCGGATCTACGAGCGCGAACTTACATTCGTTGGGGCACAAAATATGTGAAAGACCTATTTATCCATTAGAAGAAAACACTAAATTTGACCTACTCATTGAAGAAAAGACTATATAGAAATTTGTTCTACTTTTTTTACAATATCTTTTGTTGATACTATATGTTTTTGCAATCCTAATTCTTTTTCTTTCATACCCATAGCCAACCCTATCAATTGAGGAACATGTATTATTGGCAAATCGGCTTTGTCATTCCTTACCTGTCTTCTTGCTTTAGCTTGATAACCATCCAAGTTTAAGTGACATAAAGGACATGGAGTAACCATTGCATCAGCTCCTTTATCCTTTGCTGTACCCGTATGATTGGCTACCATTTTCATAGAATTCGCTTGATTAATGAATAAGATCGGGAATCCACAACAGGCTGTTTTACCAGAAAAATCAGTAACATTTCCTCCAACAGCTTCTATAAGCTCCTCTACAGAAGTTTCTCTTATGGGATTTTCCTTAAATCCTAATGCATCTGAAGGTCTAACCATATAACATCCGTAGAATGGGGCCATATTCATTCCAGTTAATTCTTTAGTGAAGGTTGATTTTAATTTTTCTAAACCTATATCTTCTATAATTACCCACAAAAGATGCTTTATATCCGTAGTGCCCTTATATTCTAAATTTTCCTCTGCTAAAATTTCATTGATTTCTTTAAGATAATTTGGGTCTTTTTTTACTCTATAATTAGCTTGACTCATTACTCCTTGACAAGTGGAACAAAGTACTAATATAGTAAGCCCCATATTTTCTGCCATAGCAAAAGTTCTTACATTTAGTACATCCCCCATTTTAAGATTTTTTTCTTGAAGTACTCCTGCCCCAGTGCACGCAGCTTTTGTTAATTCTTCTAATTCAATATCTAATTTTTTCATTACCGCCATAGCCGAATCATAAAGTTCTGGAGCTCCTCCTCTAGCAACACATCCTGGATAAAAAGCATATTTCATTTTTCTTCTCCTTCAACTTTGTTATACAGTTTCTTTATATTTTTATGATCTTCGGATTTATGTGGCAAGATTGGAGGTAATTTACCTTTAATCATAGCTTTCATTCCTACAGGAGCTAAATCTAACAATCTTGTAACATTAGTTATGCCTGCAGAATCTACAGCTAATCGTGTTTCATCTAATCTCCCATGTTTCTTCACAGAATTATAAAATGATTCAGTATGGTGGTAACCAGGAGTATTTTTATTACCTGATTCGATAGCAGATTCTCTAAGTTCCATAATTCTATCCATAGGAGAAACTCCTTTTGGACAAACTTCAACACATTTCATACATCTAGTACAATCCCATATTCCCCCATCTTCATTGTTTAATTCTGACAGCCTACTTTCCTTTTTTGAATCTCTGGGATCTTCAACAAATCTCCATGCTTTAGCAAGAGCTGCAGGACCAATAAAATTACTATCTACTTCTAGAACAGTACAATCTGAAACACAGACCCCACACATTATACAATTCATAGATGTGAGTAAGTTTTCCATGGATTCGTTAGAAGCAATATATTCACCACTTTCAGGACTTTCGTCAGGTTGAACGTAGGGTTTTATTCGTTTAATTTGATCAAAAAAAGTATCTAATGAAATTACTAAATCTTTAACAACATGCTGATTTCCCATGGGCTCAACTATTATTTGTTCACCATTTGGAGCCACTTCAACTACTCTTGTCTTACAAACAAGTTTTGCATTTCCATTCACTCTCATTCCACATGAACCGCATATAGAAGCCCTGCAAGCACATCTAAGTGCAAGAGAGGTATCTTCGTACTCTCTTACTTGTATTAAGGCATCTAGTACAGTTGAATCCTTATGTATATCTACACTGTACTCTTGCCACCATGTTTTACCTCCAGAATCTGAAGGATCAAATCTTTTTATTTTTAAGTCAACTATCATTTAATAAACCCTTTTTACTGGTTCCCATTGGGTAATTTTAACTGGCGAAGTGTCTGTTCTTACCCCATTGTTACTATTATCATCTTTATATACAAGAGTATGTTTGAGCCAATTTTCATCGTCTCTTTCAGGCAAGTCTGTTCTGAAATGAGCCCCCCTGCTCTCTTTTCTCATTAATGCACCGTGAACTATGGCTTCAGCATTATCTACCATAAACTCTAACTCCAGAGCGGAGAGCAAATTCGTATTAAAAACTTTCCCTTTGTCTTCTACTGACACATGTGGAACTCGAGTTTTAACATTATTAAGATTTTCAAGAGCGCCCTCCATAGAACTTTGATCTCGCCATACCCCAATTCCCTTAGTCATACCTAATGCCATATCTTCTCGAACTTTAGCAATACTTTCGCCCTTAGGTCTATCTAATATGGATTGAAGTCTGACTTGCTCAGATTTCAGATCAACTTCTGATTTAGAAGCTGATTCAACACTTTTAATATATTCTAGAGCATGAACAGCAGACCTTCTACCAAAAACAACTGTGTCAAGTAATGAATTTGCTCCAAGCCTATTTGCCCCATGTACACTAACATTTGCACATTCTCCAGCAGCATACAAACCTGGCACAATAGTAGCACCATTATAATCAGTTTTTATTCCACCCATAATATAATGCATTCCAGGTCTAACTGGAACAGGTTCCTCTGCCATGCTTATTCCCAAAAATTCTTGAGAAACTTCCTCAAGATAACCCAGTCTTTGCTCAATATAATCTCTACCCAAATGCCTGAGATCTAAGTGAACATTACCATCTATTCCTCTACCCTCGTCAATTTCTATTTGCTCAGATCTGGAAACTACATCTCTTGATGCAAGTTCCATGTAATCAGGTGCGTATTTTTCCATAAATCTTTCACCTTTTGAATTCAACAAATATGCACCTTCTCCTCTAGCAGCTTCCGAAAGAAGTATGCCTGTACGAGCTAAAGTTGTTGGGTGATATTGAATCATCTCCATATCCATTAATGGTGCACCAGCTCGGTACGCTAAAGCTAAACCATCTCCTGTACAAATTAATGCATTAGTTGATGGCTCAAAAACTCTACCTGAACCACCACTAGCCATTATTACAGCTTTAGCCTTTATTGTGTGCAGTTTTCCAGATTTAATATCGTATGCAACAACTCCTCTACATACTCCATCTTCCATAATTAATTTAGTTACAAACCATTCTTCATATACACCGAGCCCTAATTTTATGGATTGTTCATACAAAACGTGCAGTAAGGCTGATCCAGTAATAGCTCCAACAAAAAAAGTTCTTGCTACTTTTTGTCCACCAAAAGCTCTGGTTCCCAATCTTCCATCTTCTCCTCTAGAAAAAATCACTCCCATTCTTTCTAGTTCAATAACGGCGTCTCCTGCCTCAGATGACATAATTTCTACTGCATCTTGATCAGCTAAGAAATCACTTCCTTTGATGGTGTCATATGCATGACCCTCCCATTCATCCCCCCTATCTGTCAATGGAGCATTAATTCCACCTTGCGCAGCGTTAGAATGGCTTCTAACAGGGTGAACTTTGGATATTACAGCAACGTCAACTCCGTGGCGAGTAACTTCAATACCAGCTCGTAGCCCTGCAAGTCCACCACCAATAATTAAGACATCATGTTCATACATTCAGTTTATCCTATATCACTTTCAATTCTAATCATTTCTTGAGAAAAAAAATAATAAAGATGCTAGAGTCATTTGATCTTCGATTTTGCCCGAAACAATCATTTTTTTTACATCATTTACATTTTTTCTTACTACTATTATATCCTCTCCCAGATCTGATGGTAATGGATCTGGAACTAAATTTTCAGCCAAATATAAATAACAACATTCCGAGGAGTATCCTGGAGCAACCCACATTTTATGAATCAATTTAATATTTTTGGCTCTATAACCAGTTTCTTCTCTAAGTTCTCTATTAGCTGCTTCGTAGTGATCTTCATTTTTTCCCAATGTTCCAGCTGGCAATTCAATTATTGTTTTATTTATAGCAATTCTATGTTGCTCTATCAAAATAATGTCCTGATTTTTATCTATTGGTAAGATAACAACCGAACCGGGATGTTGAATGATTTCTTTATTATATAATTGATTATTTTGATTTTTAGCATTCACAATTCTAAGAGAAAATTTCTCGCCATCATAAATATTTTTTGAACCGATTACACTATGCGGATATTGTTTCAACTATATGCCTTTTCTTATCCCAAGTTTTCTTGTTATATCACCCCAAAATTCTGAGGATTGTTTTTTTCTCAAAAAACTTATATATTTCTTACTTTGGTAGATCTCGATTTGATCGGATTTTTTTAATTGTTTATCGATAAAACCATCTGAAGAGAAATTGATTTGTTGATCACTAATTATTTCAATCTTAATCCTTGAACTACTACTCAATACAACTCCACCAAATTGGCTCATATGGCTTGCTATAGGCTTAAGTATAAAATCTTTTGATAAAGGATCTAAAACAGGCCCGCCTAACGCAAGATTATACCCTGTAGATCCTGTGGCTGTTGAGACAATTATTCCATCACATCTATAAGTAGCCAAATGGACCCCATCAATGTATGTTGCTATTTCAGCAACTCTTATTAAATTTCCTCTTGCTACAGCAATATCATTTAATGAAATTGCAAAAACCTCATTAGTTTTCAGAGAAATGGCTTCAAGCATGTACCTTTTTTCAATTCTAGCATTGCCTTCAAAGTACCAAGGCAAAGCTTTTATAGCATCTGATTCTTCTATTTCACTCATAAATCCCACACGACCCATATTAATTCCCAAAATAGGAATATTATGATCTGCTACTAAATGAGCTACTCTCAAAATTGTTCCATCTCCACCTACTGCAATTATTAAGTCTGATTGATTAATCTTATCTTTCTGATTCAATATATCTATCTCATTTGCCGACCAAAAAGTTTTATCATTAGAAAAATTATCAATAATTTTCCTGGAGAGTTTTGATGCTGGCTCAGATAAACTGTTATAAATTATGCCTATAGTATTGTAAGATGTCATATTTTTTATTTTTTCTATATATGTCAATTATATAAAATTAATAGCCTTTTTTGACATCTCTAGTAATATGAAAGGAATTATTCCTAGTAAAAGAACTAGTATAGAGCATATTGCTCCTGCTAAAATAGTTCTGTTATCTCGAAGTAAATGAACTTGCGTTAGTTTATCCTTGGGCGGTTCCTCAAAAACAATAAATCTAATTATTCTCAAATAGTAAAATGCTGCAAGTACAGAATTTACAACTCCTACAAGAGCTAACCACGGATATCCTGAGTTTATTGCAAACCCAAATATGATCACTTTTGACATAAATCCAACTGTAGGAGGCATACCTATCAGAGACAATAAACCAACCAACAAAATAATAGAATATACCGGAGAAATTTTTATGAAACCACTTAAGCCATCTATAGTTTCATCCTTAGTTCGTGTAATAATAATAGTAATAACTATAAATATTGACATATTTGTAAATAAATAACCTGCCAAATAGTACATACTCCCCTGTATACCGCTAAAGTTTATAGAATTAGTGCCTGGTATAGCAGCTAAACCAATAAGAATATAACCTGCTTGAGCTATCGTTGAGTATCCTAATAATCTTTTTATATTCTTTTGGTTAAGTGCGAATAAATTTCCAAGTGTCATCGTTATGGCGGCAAGAACTGCAAATATCAAAGACCAGTCAAGCATTAGATCTTCATTAGAAAAAGAAGTATAAAAAATCCTAATTATTACTGCAAAAGCGGAAGATTTAGAAGCAACTGATAAAAAGGCAGCAACAGGCGTAGGAGCACCTTGATAAACATCGGGTATCCACATCTGCCAAGGAACTATCGCCATCTTAAAACTAAAACCTGCAATGATCAAAACAATAGAAACAATAAGCCCATACTTAATGAAAGTGGACCCTTCAGTTAGACTCATTTTAGATATATATTCTTGAATTAATAATAAGTTTGTAGATCCAGTTAATCCATATAAATATATGAATCCATATAATAAAATAGCACTAGAAAACGCGGACAATATAAAGAATTTTATACCTGATTCAATACCTAATTTTGATCTATGAATAGATAAAAGTACTATTATTGGAAGGGCAGATAATTCTAGCGACACATAAATTGTTATTAGCTCCGTTGACGAAACTAGTAACATCATTCCCACAACTGATAAAAAGATTAGTGAAATAAATTCTCCAAAATAATTTTTAGTCCTTTCCGATATAAAATATTGAAAACTACCAAAAACAGTGATTAGCGAAGCAAGCAAAATAAGCAATTTGAAAAATAATGAAAATTTGTCAGAAGTAAACGAGCCTAACAAACTATTTTTTGTAGAAGGTTCAAACAACCAACCAAACCATAGATTACAAACTAATAAAATAGTAATTATGAGTGAAATTATCGATAAATTTATAATCTTTTTAGCATCTACTTTTGATAAAGATAATACTAGTAGAAAAAGACTAGATAAAGATAAAAATATCTCTGGAGATAATAATTTTAAATCGTTTAAATTCATCTTATTACCCCCTCTACTCCAAGATTTATGATTTCAGTCAAGAACGACGGCCATATTCCAACTAAAAATACCGGGATAGTTAATAATAAAATTGGTAACAAATTTATCTTCTTAACGTCTTCAATTTGATCATAAATTTCGTCTGAAAAAATCTCATCCGGAGGCTTAACTCCAAAAAATATTCTTTGTATCATCCACAAAATATACCCTGCTGCTAATACAACTCCAAATGCGGAAACTATTGTAGCTATTGGCCATATGGTAAAAGTTGAAAGGAAGATCATTATTTCTGATACAAAACCAGATAACATTGGTAGGCCAAGGGATGCAAATCCTGAAATAAAAAAGAATGTAGCTATTATAGGTATTTTATGCCATAATCCCCCTAAGTGAGGTATGTGCCTAGTATGAGTTCTTTCATACGTGTATCCTACCATCAAGAAAGCTAATCCTGTAATAGTACCATGAGTGAACATTTGTAAAGCTGCACCATTAATTCCTGCAACGGAGGTATTAGAGCTTGAAGTCCCAATTGCAGAAACTCCTAGCATGACAAAACCCATATGACTAATTGAACTAAATGCTATTAATCTTTTCATATCTGTTTGCCTTACAGTAATAATGCCACCATAAACTACAGAAATTGCAGCAAGAATTGATATAAATATAGAAACATCATGTATAGTAAATCCTTTGGTATTTTGAAAAAATCCTATATTTATTCTTATAAGACCATAGCCAGCCATTTTTAGCAATACTCCTGCTAACATTACTGAAACTGCTGTTGGAGCATCAGTATGAGCATCTGGTAACCAACTATGCACAGGCCAAGATGGTAACTTAATTGCAAAAGCAATAAAAAACAGAATAAATATAAATGATGCAGGAAGAAGTAAATCAGAATATTGAATTAACTCGGGAATTCCTACTAGGCTTAGCTCTGGAATTGATACCATAATTAATGTTCCAACATCTGTAGACATGTATATTGATAAAATACCAACTAACATCAAGGCACCACCAAATAAAGTAAATAAAACAAACTTCATAGCAGAATACTTAGGCCTGCCTGATCCCCAAATAGAAATCAGCATATACATTGGAATTAGCTCAAATTCAAAGAATATAAAAAACAAAAGGAGGTCTAAAGAAACGAAAACGCCAAAAACAGATGAAATTAAAACAAGTAACCATATGTGATATTCTTTTACCCTTTTCTCTACTTTTAATGATGCCAAAGTTGATACAAATCCAAGAATCCCAGTCAAAAGAACCAGTGGAGCGCTTAGTCCATCTATTCCTACGATATATGAAGATCTAAGATATTCAAATGGAATCCATGCTTCGAAGTAATCAATCATTTGGAAACCCGATATTTCAGTATCATAATTTAGAAACATCATTAGAGATAAAAGAAAAACAATTCCAGTTGTAAAGTTAGCAAAATAACGGATTGAATTATTATTTTTGAAGAAAAATAAAATAATCAGAGCAGATATTACGGGTATAAAAATAGTAACCGAAAGGATTCCATCAAACACTTAGATTAACCCTCCTCTTAAATAAAATAATAAAAACAGAACTAAAATACCTATAAACATGCCGTATACGTAAACTTGTGTCTGGCCGTTTTGCAAAAATAAAATGCTTCTACTAAATCTAGTAACTATAGTAGATATTTGAACATTAATATTATCAGTATTTTCATCAAACCATCTCAAAAAACCAGAAAGTTTTTTATAAAACAATTTTCTAATAATTATATCTTCATACAAATAGTCCAAGTAGTATTTATTACTTAAGACTTTGTAAATAACTCCTTTACTTAAATTTTTCTGAATAGAAATATTCTTCTCCTTAACATATAATGCGTATGCTAATAAAATTCCTGATATGGCAATTATTGAAGAAATTATAGCAATAAGTAAATCAAACTTTGGCGACCCTCCAGCTTTATATATCTTAGTTTTATCACCATTAAAAACTTCATAATTATCTGTTATGAAATGTGCAAAAGCATGTTTTTCAATAAACAATAAATCGATCAAGGGATTGACAATAAAGCCGATCACAATAGCCAACGCCCCAAGTATTACCATAGGATAAATCATAAATTTTGGAGACTCTTCTAAATGTGGTTCAACTATAGTTGGGTGAACTGATTGAGAATTTTTTATTAACTCTTTTTGTTCAGATTCTCCCCCTCCTTTCCACTCTCCATGAAAAACTAAAAATATGGCTCTAAACATGTAAAAAGCAGTCATGAAAGCTGCGATTAATCCTAAAATCAATACAAAATAACCAAGTAAATTTTCTTGATGAGCGGCATGGGCCAATATTTCATCCTTGGACCAAAAACCTGATAGAGGAAAAAGCCCTGCTAAACTAAGGCTTGATACCATCATAGCTATATATGTTACTGGCATAATTTTTCTCATACCACCCATATATTTCATATTAAACGTACCCGATGCATGATGTACAGATCCAGCTCCCAAAAATAGACAAGCCTTAAAAAATGCGTGAGTAAAAAGATGAAATATCGCAGGTGCGTATGCGCCAATCCCCAATGCAAACATCATATAACCAAGCTGGCTAACAGTAGAATATGCAAGTACTTTTTTAATATCATCTACAACTAAACCCATTGAAGCAGCAAAAACAGATGTTACAGCTCCAATTAAAGCTACGTAGATCATTATATTAGATATATCAAATAATGGAAAAAATCTTGCAATTAGAAATACTCCAGCTGTTACCATTGTTGCAGAATGAATCAATGCTGAAACTGATGTAGGTCCTTCCATTGCATCTGGCAACCAAGTGTGTAATGGAAATTGAGCCGATTTACCTATAGCTCCTACAAGAAAACCAGCTGAAA
>CEQP01058017.1_pt1 | contig 10349 bp, 7 predicted proteins | sample 356291 | NCBI WGS metagenome assembly CEQP01 (sample SAMEA2621221, study PRJEB7988) | marine metagenome | isolation source: saline water (ENVO:00002010), including | reverse complement strand
TAACATTTGACATTAAAAATGTTAATAGGACTGTTGGTGCAATTATTTCTGGGAAGCTAACTAAAAAATACGGTGAAAAGGGTATACCAAAAGACAATCTGAAGGTAAATTTCAAAGGTTCTGCCGGTCAAAGCTTTGGAGCTTTTCTAAGTAAAGGCATTTATTTTAAACTAATTGGAGACGCAAATGACTATTTTGCTAAAGGCCTTTCAGGTGGGAAAATAGTGGTCAGTCCTGATGGCAAAAACCCTGACTTTAAACCAGAAGAAAATATAATAATTGGTAATACTGCATTGTATGGATCAACTGGAGGAGAAGTATACATAAATGGAATGGCTGGAGAAAGATTCTGTGTTAGGAATTCAGCTGCCTATGCAGTTGTAGAAGGTATTGGAAATCACGGCTGCGAATATATGACTGGAGGCATTGTTGTTGTATTAGGAGAGGTTGGAAGTAATTTTGGTGCAGGAATGAGTGGAGGTATAGCTTATGTATATGATAAGAATTCAACTTTCAAGGATAATTTCAACTCAGAGTTAGCCGATATTAATGATGTTAAAATAAACTCAAAGGATGAAAAAGATCTTAAGGAATTAATAAAAAAACACCAATCTTACACAAAGTCAAGCAGAGCAAAATATATAATTGATAATTGGGATAGTGAGATCAAAAGTTTCAAAAAAATTATTCCAAGAGATTATGCAAAAATACTAAATAAATTAGAAAAAAGTAATAAAGAAAAAGTAAATGGGTAACATTTCAGGATTCAAAGAAGTAGATCGAAATTCAGAAAAAAGAATTTCTGTTGATAAAAGGGTTAAAAACTGGAAAGAAATATATATTCCATGGTCAAAGGAGGAAGCTTCTGTTCAAGCCTCTAGATGTATGGATTGTGGAGTTCCCTTTTGTAATAATGGTTGTCCCTTAGGTAATCTTATCCCTGAATGGAATGATCTTGTATACAAGAAAGATTGGGAGAATGCCTATAAAAGATTAGCAGCCACCAATAATTTTCCTGAGTTTACAGGAAGAATTTGCCCTGCACCCTGCGAAGCGTCTTGTACTTTATCAATTAATAACGATCCAGTTTCAATTGAAATGATTGAAAAGAATATCATAGAAAAAGCATGGGAATCAGGTTTAGTAAAACCAGAGCCTCCAAAAAGTCGAACTGATAAAAAAATAGCAGTTATTGGATCAGGCCCTGCTGGTCTTGCTGCTGCTCAGCAATTAAATAGAGCTGGACATAACGTTACTGTATTTGAAAGAAATGAAGAACCTGGTGGACTTCTGAGATATGGCATTCCTGAGTTCAAACTAGAAAAAAATATCGTAAGAAGAAGAATTGATCTACTTGAAGAAGAAGGTATTGAATTCAAGTGTTCAACAAACGTAGGAATTGATATTAAATCAGATGAACTTATGAATAAATTTGATGCAATCTGTCTTGCTGGAGGATCAACAGTTCCCCGAGATCTTCCTATAGAAGGCAGAAACTTGGATGGAGTTCATTTTGCAATGGAACTTCTATCTCAACCAAACTGGGAAGATAATTCTCAAAAAGTTCCAATATCTGCTAAGAATAAAAATGTTGTTATTATTGGAGGTGGAGATACAGGTGCTGACTGTTTAGGGACATCTATAAGACAAGGAGCAAAAAAAATAACACAAATAGAAATAATGCCAGAACCGCCAGAAACTAGAAAAATTGGGAATCCATGGCCCGAATGGCCAATGATCCTAAGAACTTCTTCAGCTCACGAAGAAGGTGGTGATAGAGAATTTAGCGTCATGACAAAAAATTTCTCTGGTAAAAATAATGTCGAAAAACTTATATGCGAAAAAGTTGAATGGGTAGACAATAAGGATACTGGAAGACAAGATCTTAAAGTTATTGAAAATAGTAAATTTGAAATTGATGCAGATCTAGTTTTATTGGCAATGGGATTCGTACATCCTCTTCAAGAGGGTTTGCTAAATGATCTTGATGTTGAGTTTGATGAAAGAGGAAATGTAAAGACTGATAATAATTTAATGACTAACGTAGATGCTGTTTTTTCCTGTGGAGATATGGAAAGAGGACAATCACTAGTAGTTCATGCAATTGCAAGTGGACGTTCCTGTGCAAAAAAAATTGATCTGTTTTTACAAGGAAAATCTAAGCTTCCAGATGTTAGAGGGTATTTCAGGAATAAATTATAGAAAATTGGAACTTAAGATGTCTAATATCAAGATATCAATTAATCAAATAAATACAAAAGTTGGTTCACTTTATTCCAATACAGAAAAAATTATTGAAAAAATTACCGGTGCTATCAAGAATGAATGTGATATTGTTTGCTTCCCAGAATTAACAATTACGGGTTATCCTCCTGAAGATTTAGTACTAAGTGAAAATTTTGTTGATAATAATTTGAAAGCATTAGATCAGATTATTGATGCTACAAAAAATATAACTACTATTGTTGGATTTATAGATAAAGAAAAAGATAAATTATTTAACTCCGCAGCTATAATTTCAAATCAAAAATTAATTGCTACTTACAGAAAGAACAAACTACCGAACTATGGAGTATTTGATGAAAAAAGATATTTTACTTCAGGAAATCAAATCATCACACTTAATCATCAAGATGTGAAGGTAGGAATCAGTATTTGTGAGGATATATGGGAAGACTTTGAAGTTTGTAAAATTCAATCAGAATTGGGATGTAACCTCATCATCAATATAAATGGGTCTCCTTTCGATACAATAAAAAAAGAACAAAGAGAAAAACTATTATCAAATGTCTCTAAAGAGTGTAAATCCCATCTTATTTACGTTAATTCAGTGGGCGGACAAGATGAGTTGATTTTTGATGGAAGTTCACTTGTTTATGATGATTTGGGAAATAAAATATTAGCATTACCAAGCTTTATAGAAACTAGTGAAGAGCTAACTATAGAATTGACAGCTAAAGATTTAGAACAGGTAAAATCCTCAAAAAAATTTGAAATCACTAATGAGAAAATAAATATAAAATCACATATCAAAGCAGATAAAAAGAAAAAACTTCCTACTACATCTGGAATAGATGATATTCTTAATGCCTTGATTTTAGGAACAAAAGACTATGCAGAAAAGAATGGTTTTGAAAAATGCTTGGTAAGTCTCTCTGGAGGAATAGATTCAGCATTGGTTACTACCATTGCTTGCAAAGCAATGGGAACCGAAAATGTAAGGGCAGTAACATTACCATCAAAATATTCATCTGAACATTCTGTTTCAGATTCTAAAAAACTTTGTGATAATTTAGGGTTAGACCTAATAAATATTCCAATAATTGAATCACATAGTTCAATGACTAATAGCTTAAAAGAGTTATTTGAGGGTACAGAATCAAATAATGCAGAGGAAAATCTTCAGGCTAGAATAAGGGGAAACTTGATTATGTCTATATCAAATAAGTTTTCGTGGTTAGTTTTATCTACTGGTAATAAATCAGAAATGGCAACAGGTTATGCTACATTATACGGAGATATGGCAGGTGGATTCTCTGTATTGAAAGATGTCCCAAAAACAACTGTTTACCAATTAGCTAATCATATTAATAAAAATCAAGAAATAATCCCAAAAAATATTATTACTAAACTACCATCAGCTGAGCTTAAACCTGACCAATTTGATCATGATACTCTTCCTGCCTATGAGATTTTGGATCTAATAATTGAACTTTATATTGAACATAAAAAAACTTTTAAAGAAATAGTAAATAATCAAAAAATAATAAAAAATATTTCTAAAGAAAAAATATTAGAGATCCTTACTATGATCGATCGAAATGAGTACAAAAGGAGGCAGTCTCCACCTGGTATAAAAATAACTCCTTTAGCTTTTGGAAGAGATCGAAGATACCCAATAGCTTCAGATTATAAATATACCTACAGAGATTATTGATCTTCATAAAAAATTCATATTTCTCATCTATACTTTAATAATGAATAAACTAAAAACAATAGCATTATTACTCAGCTTAAACTTTATCTTGGCATGCGACAATCAAAATTGGGAAGAGCCAAGTAGCAAAAAAGAGTATAATCCAACTGAAATTTCTACAATTTTTGAAAATAACTATAAAGATATATTTTCAGAAGTAGTCGAGTCAGTTGTTCAAATCAATCTGTATAACACAGATAGTAGAGGGATTCCTGCAAATAAAACTGGTGCCGGTTCAGGTTTTTTTTGGGATGATTCTGGGAATATCATAACTAACTATCATGTTATCCAACCCGCAATAAATTCTAGAAATACATCTATAATAGTCCGAACTTATAACAATGATGAATACCAAGCGATTATTCAAGGTTATGATTCTTACTCAGATTTAGCTATCATAAAAATCCAATCAAACGAAAGTTTCACACCTCTTGAATTGTATGATTCAGATATCATATCCCCTGGAGAACTAACACTTGCTATAGGAAATCCTTTCGATCAAGAATTTACATTAACAACAGGTATAGTTAGTGCAATAGGAAGAACATTGGATTCAACTTTTACACCATATAAAATTCCTAGCGTTATTCAAACTGATGCTGCTATAAATCCTGGTAATTCTGGAGGGCCTTTACTTAGTTCTGAGGGTAAAGTAATAGGAATAAATACTCAGATTAAAAGTAACTCAAGGCAAAATTCAGGAGTTGGCTTTGCTGTTCCAGTAAACCTTGCGAAGCAAGTTGTTCCAAGTATAGTTAATGGAGATAAGCATATGTATTCATACCTAGGCATTAATGCATTAAATTTAGATTATGGGTCTAGAATTAGAGCAAATGTACAAGAAAATTTTAAAGGAGTTTTGATACTGGATGTTCTTAATGAAGGGCCCGCTCATCTTGCTGGAATTAAAGGAGATTCATCAATACAGCCAGATCTTAATTTTGACGGAGATATTATAACTAAAATAAATGATTACAAAGTTGATACATTTGAAGACTTAATGTCCTATTTAGCACTTAACACTACAGCTGGGGATATAGTAAAAATAGAAGTAGTTAGAGATTATAACTACATGGAACTTGACGTAAATCTGAGAGCAAGACCTGATTAAACAATTGGGTTGACAGATTACTTGAATTATTTAGAACATTTGTGCTATATTCAAAATATAGTATCATCTAGGAGACGAAAAAGTGGCTAACAAAAAAACTGTCAAAACTGAGAATAAAACAATTGAATTAACTATTGAGCAAATAGAAAAAAGCTTTGGTAAAGGGGCTGTCATGCGGATGAATGAATCCGGAGATATGGCAGAGAACATACAAGCTATTTCAACAGGTTCAATAGGACTTGATCTAGCATTGGGTATTGGAGGTGTTCCTAGAGGAAGGATAGTTGAAATTTTTGGTGCTGAGAGTGCAGGTAAAAGTACACTAGCTCTATCCTGCTTAGCTCAAGCTCAAAAAAACGGAGGTCAGGCTGCATATATAGATGTTGAACATGCAATGGATCCAAGTTATGCTCAGAAAATTGGAGTTAACAATAAAGAGTTATTAATATCACAACCAAACTCTGCTGAAGAAGCACTAGAAATTACAGACCATTTAGTAGCATCAGGGGCCTTAGATATAATCGTTGTTGACTCAGTTGCAGCACTGGTACCAAGAGCAGAATTAGAAGGTGAAATGGGAGATTACCATGTAGGTGCTCAAGCAAGATTAATGTCTCAAGCACTAAGAAAACTTACAGCTACAATCCATAAGACAAACACCACTTGTATTTTCATTAATCAATTAAGAGAAAAAGTAGGAGTGATTTTTGGTTCTCCAGAAGTAACACCTGGAGGAAGAGCATTAAAATTTTATAGCTCAGTTCGAATAGATCTAAGAAGATCCGAATCAATAAAAATTGGGGAAGATTTAATTGGTAATAAGGTAAGAGTGAGAGTTGTAAAAAATAAAGTTGCTCCACCATTCAAAAAAGCTGAATTAGAAATACTTTATAATGAAGGAATCTCAAAAGAAGCAGAATTATTGGATATAGGTGTAACAAAAAATATCGTTGAAAAAAATGGATCATTTTATTCATTTGAAGGAGAACGCCTTGGACAGGGTAGAGAATCAGTAAGAAAGTTTCTAAAAAACAACCCTGAAATATCAGATAAGATAGAAGATCTTATTACGAATCCAATTGAAGAAAATGAAGATTCTGAAGTAGTTTAGATATCATCTAGATTTGGTTTTATATTTCTTCAAATATGAATTTAATTGTAAAATCATATTGTGGAAGTTTTAATAATAATAATCATTCTAGCTCTTTTTGGAAGCGCATTCATTAGTGCTTCTGAAGCGTCTATTATAGCGGTAAATAGAGTTAGAATAAGAAATTTATCTGATCAAGGTAATAAAAAAGCAGAGGCTATTGAGAAAACTCTTGAAGAAAATGAGAAGTTTTTTGGGACATTGCTACTGTTTGGTAATCTACTTAATGTACTAATTGCAACATTAGTAGGAACTTTAATCATAAATTTAGTAGGCAAAGGTAGCGTAACAAGTGTAATTATAGCTACAGCTATTTCTACAATAATTGTAGTTACATTCGGAGAACTAACCCCTAAATCAATTTCTACAAGAATTGCTGATAAGTGGTCTCTATTAGTAATTAAAATAATTAGAGGACTTATGTTTATCTCTACACCAGCAGTTTGGGCATTTGCGATGATTCCAAAATTAATTACTAGAACATTTTTGAAGTCAACCATAGAAGAAAATCCTATGGTAACAACAGGAGAACTAAGAAAACTAATTGATTTAGGAGAAGAAGAGGGAACTGTAGATGTTACACAAGGTGAGATGTTAGAAAATGTTTTTAGGTTTGGAGAGATGCAAATAAAAGATATTATGACTCCAAGACCTGAAATTGTTTGGGTTGATAAAAACATTTCAATAAGTAGCTTCCTTAAAATTTATAAGAAAACTTCCCATACTAGATTTCCTGTTTGTGAGGGTTCTCTCGATGACATTTTAGGAATTATCAGTATTAAAGAAGTAATGCTTTATCTATCAAATGAAAAAGCAGACATAAATAAACCAATAAGTACTTTAATTAAGCAATGTTTATTTTCTCCAGAAATGAAATTACTAGATGAATTATTAGAAGAATTTCAAAATACTGGTAACAAAATAACACTTGCAATAGATGAATTTGGAGAAATTTCAGGATTATTAACATTATCTAGATGTTTAGAAAAAATAGTAGGAGAAAGTATTGAAGAAAATGGTAACAATAAGAGCAAAATAGTTAAAGTTTCAAATGAACAGTTTATAGTGGATGCGAGTATATCAATTAATGAAATTAATGATGAGATAAATATTGACATCCCTGAGGGAAGGTATGAAACTTTAGCAGGTTTTATTATTGATAGATTGCAATCAATACCTGAAAAAAATACAACAACAAATTATAAAGGATACAGATTTACTATTTTAGAAACATCTAAAAACAAGATCTCAAAAATACAAATTAGAATTCTATCGGTGCCTTCAAGAAAAAATGTTGAAAATTAATGAAACTTATAAAAAATTAGCATTAAGTTTACCTAAATCAATTATCAATGGAGAATCAAGACTTATAGTAGGTTTTTCTGGAGGTCCAGATTCGAGATTTCTAGTAGATTTCTTAAGATCTGTCATTAATAACCCTAAAGAAAACTTAATTGTTGCTCATATTAATTATGGCTTACGCTCTGAAGAGTCATATTCAGATGAAATCTTAGTATCGAAAATTTGCAAAGAAGAAAAGTTATTATTGGAAAAATTTAATAACCCTATCAACCCAAGAAGTAACGGAATTCAAGAAAAAGCAAGAAAAATAAGACTAAATATATTTTGTGAACTTTCAAAAAAATATAAAACTCCATATATCTTTCTAGGTCATAACTTCAATGACCATGCTGAAACTATTTTATTTAATATAATTCGTGGCACAGGATATAAAGGATTAGAAGGAATAAAATCTTATAAAAAAATTATTATAAAAGAACATACTCTGTTCTTAATGAGACCTCTAATAGAAATAACGAAAGATACAATTAAAAAATTATGTGATGAAAACAACCTAAAATATAATATTGATTCTTCAAATAAAAAAAATAAATACTCAAGAAATAAAATAAGAAATAAAATTATTCCTGAGATCGAAAAAATAAATCCTAATTTCTTAAAATCAATAAATTCTCTTTCAGAAATTATAAACGATAAAAATAATAAAAAAAAAATTAAGTTTGGAAATCTAAAGGACTTAAATATAATAGAGGGAATTGAAATTTTATCGAAAAAATTTCTTCAAATCATGCCCCATACTTTTCTAAGCAAAACTCATTATGAAATGTTTGAAAAAATATTATTAGAAAAATCTTACTCAGAAAACTTACCAAAAAATATAAGATTATTTAGAAAAGGTGAAAATCTTATTTTTGAAGATTCTTCAAAAAAAAATAAAACAAAAAAAATAAATAAAAAAATAAATATACCTGGAACAACAATTATCAATAATAGAGGAAAAATATTTACTAAATTAATTAATATCCCTACTGATTTAGATAATTCAGATAAAAATAAAATATATATAAATAAAAAATTTATATCTGAAGATATAAGAATAACTTCAAGAAATGAAGGAGACAAAATCAATTCTTTACCTAATATTTATACAAGAGTAAAAAAAGTCCTATCAAATCATAAAGAAGTTGATAACAAACAAAATATATTAGTATTACGATCAAACAGTGAAGTACTTTGGCTTGTTGGGATAAAACAATCAATTAGTTCATATGTTGAAAAAAAAGATACTAAGGTTTTAGAAATTAGATTTCTAGAAAATCCTATCTAACCTAGATGAAATTTTTGCACCAGGTATTCGGCCTCTTCTAGCTATATCTTTTCCTTCTATTTCTTTTATATCAGCTCTAAAGTTGATCTTTGAGCCTCTAGCAATATAGTTATCTATCGCAAAGCCTGCTACTTTAGACTTTTTTTCTACAAATTCTTTAATATTTTCAGGGGTCATATCTCCACTTACATATATATCACAACCTTGAATTTGCTCTCCCTCTAATTTTTTACTTATTTCATCTACTAAATTAGGAGTAATGCCTCCTCTTTCTATAGGTGTTTCGATTCTAATTCCACGTATAGTATCCTTCATAGCTCTACCAACTTGAATTGCTTCTTCAGCTTCATCTTTAAAAGTATCAATTAATACTACTCTTGGAACATTTTTTTCCATGTGTCTATCAAATGCTAAAGCTGCCCTTACTGTTTCTCCCATTATTAGTACTAATGAATGAGGCATAGTTCCAGAAGGGGTAGTTTGCGTCATTTTACCTCCAATCAAAGAACTAACAGCCGAACATCCTCCAACATATGCTGAGTAGTCAACTTGACCTGCTACAGATGGATGAACAGCCCTAGAGGCAAAACTTACAACTGGAATACCTGATGCAGCAGTTACACATTTGTGAGCTGCTGTTGCCCAAGAAGAACATGAAGTTAAGGTTCCTAAAATAGAGGTTTCATATAGCCCAAAACTTGCAAATCTTGCTTTTATTCTAATTATCACCTCATTTTCAGAAATTTCTGAGCCTTCTTGTAAAGCCCATACTTCTCTATCAGCTTCAGGTAAAACATGATCGAGTAGATCAATTATCTGGTTGATTCCACATACTATTCCTGAATCAGTAGATTCTATTTCATATGTAACGAAAGGGTTTAATCCCTCATTTCTAAGTATATTTAAGGTTCTATGTAAGTATACCTCTGAAGTTTCACCTACAATTATGGAACGATCAACTTGTTGTTTTTGATTATTGGTCATTTCTTATATGAATTTTCTTAAATAATTTGAATCTCAATTTAGTTAATCCTACTATATCCTCAATAGCTGTGCTAATTATATTGACACTAGTATTAGGGTCATCTGTCCATTTTACGGGAATTTGATCAATCTTTAGATTAAGCTTTCGAGAAATTATTATCAACTCAGTATCAAAGAACCACCTATTATTTTGAACAATATCAATAACTGGTAAGATTTTTTTTCTTGAAAAAGCCTTAAATCCACATTGCATATCTTTTATACCACTCATTGGAAAGAAAAATTTAATTAAAAGATTATAAGCTCTAGATGTGAATTCTCTTATCTTTTTTCTACCAACTACCTTAGATTTTTTAGACAACCTAGATCCTATAGAAATATCGTTACCTTTCTTAGAAATTGAATCTATAAGTTCTATAAAATGTGCTAGGTCTGTTGATAGATCAATATCCATGTAACAAACAATATCTGCTTTAGATTTTTTTATACAATCCTTAAT
>CEQP01023254.1_pt1 | contig 10380 bp, 9 predicted proteins | sample 356291 | NCBI WGS metagenome assembly CEQP01 (sample SAMEA2621221, study PRJEB7988) | marine metagenome | isolation source: saline water (ENVO:00002010), including | reverse complement strand
GAGATATTTAAAACTTTCTTCTGTTTTTTCATCAAACTTTTCTGAATGATCGTGAATATCCTTTACTTCATTCACTTTGATTTGATTCATATCATAATTAATATTTGATTTGATATTTGTGATGCATTGTTGGAGTTTATTTTTCTTTTTTTCTTCTTGTTCAACTTCATTTAATTCATTGAGACATTCTTCTGTTTCTGCATTAACGACTTCTTCCCCCACCCCCCTTTGTTGAAACCTATCATTAACCAATTGTTTCATCTTTGGAATGAAAGGAATAATTGCTGAACCGGTTATTAGACCTGTACCTGAAGCAATAACGAATGATCCACCCGCCGAAAGATCATCTAATCCGATACCTTTTCCACCTTTGTAAATAATAAAAAATGTATTCAATGCGATGGTTAAACCTACAAAAATAGGGAAAATTTTATACGAATGATTAAAACTATTTTCTTTCCTTAGAACAGTGAAACGTGTCATATAGAAGATGAATGACGCAAACAATGCCGAAAATATTGGCGATAAAAACCATGACATAACAATACCAGATACACCGCCGACCCATGGGAAAGAATCTGTTGCTTTGTACCAAATAACACAGTTACTTCCTCCAGTAACCATTGTCATGCCTATCATACCACCTACACATGAATGTGTTGTAGAGACAGGCATCTCTAAATAGGAAGCTAGAAACAACCATGACCCTACAGATAGAAGGACACAGAAACACCCATACATGAATAGTTCGGGGTCATCTTCAAAGCATTCGTAATCAGCGATACCTTTACGAATTGTTTTTGTGACATGGGATCCCATTAAGATTGCTCCAGAACATTCAAAGATACTTGCGATAACAACAGCACTTTTAACGGTTAAAGCATTTGAACCAATCGATGTAGCAAAAGCGTTTCCTACATCATTTGCCCCGATTCCCATGGAAGAAATAAAAGAAGCAATCCCTCCACCGATAACCAACCACACATAATCCAACATTTAAATGATTACTACATAATTATTCTTAAATAAATTATTTAAAAGTTGAAAACTTATATTTAATAAGTAGTAAACATGTATAATAATCATAAACAAATGGGGCGTTCACGTGTCAATTGGAAGCATGATAGCAAGAAAACAAGAAAAACACATGTTCAACAGAAGAAGATAAATATTACACAAATGGATAAACACTATAGTATGCAAAGACAATTTATCAAAGATGGAATGAATTTTCTACAATATAAGAATTACATCCAAGAGAAGATTAACAATAATATGTTTTATTATCGAAAACTTTCTGAAGAAGATGTATCGAAACTACACCAACGTTATCGTAGACTTGTACAAGAAGAAGATAACAAGGTGAACGAACTACTTGAATACAGAAAGAGGAATAAGAGACAAAAGAAACTTTTTAAGGAAAAGAAGAGGGTAATCATTGATGAACAAAAGAGTAAAATGATTGATCAACTTCTGAAAGTAATGAATAAGAGGGATATTCTAACATCTGATGTTAATGCTTGGACGCGGATAAAGAAGCTCCTTTTTTCGGGCGGATACATTGAAAAGGGGGATGAGAAGTGGTCTGAAATTTATCGAAAGATCGTATCTCCTGTAAGTGCGCATCTATTTAATATTCATTCCCATGATGCACTGAATGAATATATTATGAATCAGTGAAATGTTTGAGAGTTGATATATATCCATGTTTTATCATTTTTTTCTTTTCTTCTTCTTTAAGGGAAAATACTAATCCTGTATTATCCATAACGATATTAATAATTTTTTTATTTTTCTTTCTTTGGTCATAGGGAGACCAAGGCATCCTATATAAACTACCAATGTAATCAAAGAGTGTATTAATTTCTGTAGTTCCTCCGTTATTTTGAATATGAATACCCAAATAATCTTTTGATTTGAGTGAACGATTGAATTCTAAAGGAAAATTACCACAAAGACCGCCGTCAACATAAGCATCACCATTATACTTTATGGGTTGAAAAAATAGAGGAACACATGTAGTCATTTGAACGGTATGGATTAAAGATAGATCCGGATAATTCTTATGACTTATGTATTCAATTTTACCTTTGTTGATATTGGATACCTTAAAGTAAAGGTTTATTTTTGTATGATTATATAGTTCTTGAAGAGTCATATCCTTTGAAAGACCTTTCTTTTCAAGTAAAGTTGAACATAAATCTTTTATAAAATCATTATTGTATAAACCGTACTTTTCAAATACGTTATTGATATTAAAGTGATTATAATCAACCCATTCTTCATTTTTGAATTCCAAACTTACCTTCATTGTGACTTCCAATGAATATCCAAGAAGTAGATGTAATATATGAATAGATGACCCTGAAACACATACTATATTCTTTATACCTTGAAATTTTGGTTCAATAATTTTTTTTTCAAATAAGTATTGAAATGCGCCTAAAAAGGTTAAACAATTAATACCTCCACCCGATAAAAACAAAGTATCAGGTTTCATATTATTTATTTCTATATTTTTTTATTCAATAATTATTATGAGTTCTTTAAATATCAATAACCTTTATGAGACGATGTGGGAAAAAAATATCAAGAGATATGAAAAATTTGATGATGTATTGAAAAAAATACACAATCGTATTAAATATAACGCACGTATTGAAAAAACGTTTTGTTTTTTCCAAATACCTGAATTTATTATAGGTGTACCGCTTTATAATATAGATGATCTAAAAAAATATTTAATTGACTCATTGCAGAAAGATGGTTTTCAATTAATTTATATCGATCCAAATTGGTTGTTTATTACATGGGAATTAAAGAATAAGAAACAACCTTTACAAAGAAAAGTAAAAAGGAATAAAAAGAAAGAGGATTATAAGTTAATTGATGAATACAAACCCTCTGGTAATTTTGCAACGTACAACGAATATGATTTAACATCAATGAAAGAAAAGATGAATAATCTATTATAGTATCATTTAACATGCTATTCTAGTATACGGTTTTCCCGGTTTCCAAAGGTCACATGAATACCTTCTTCCTTTACGGACATATTGACATTGATATGGAGAACCACGATATACGCTATAACGTCCTCTACATTGATTCCTTCTTGGTCTTCCAGCATTACAATTGGAAACCATTCTCTTCCCTGGACATCTACGGGACGATGAACTAGGTCTACATAATTTTTTTGTGTAGGGTTTTCCTGGTTTCCAAAAATCACACGAATACCTTCTCCCTTTTCGTACATATTGACACATAATATCTTTTCCTCTATATGTACTATAACGGCGGTTACATGTCGCACGACTAGGTCTCCCAATATTACAATTCGGGGATACTTTTTTACGATTACCACATTTCTTAACAGGTGATACCCTTCGAGATGATCGTCTTTGTTTCAATTGTTTTAATTTTATTAATTTACTGGCAATACGGTTCAATTGTCTTTTAATTCGGTTTCTATTTGCTATTTGTCTTTGTAATTCTTGTCTGTGTGTTCGTTGCATTGTTTCTTTTTCTCTATTGCAATTTTCACGTCCTGATTTCATTTCATTTAAATAATTGACTTTTTGATTTACATTTCTATTTTGTCCCCATCCCCTCCATTGATTTAAGACTACTAATTCACCTTCCTTCCTTTCTAAATCATCAATATATGCTTCTTTTTCCCTATGATTCGATCCCTCGAGTAGTCCTGACAAAGATTCATATTGTGAACGTACATTATTTAACTCTCCATGAATACGTAATTTTTCTTCTTCAATTTGATTTTTTTCAGTTTCTAGATTAGAAAGATTATTACGTAGACTTTCTAATTCATTAATTTTATCCCGATAGTACTGTAGTTTTGAAAAGACAGTTGCTTTTTGATAGTCTTGAAAATACATACACTTTTCTTCTGCTGAACAACTAGCTTCATCATTATCAAATTGATTACATGTATTTATATCTTCTTCAGCATATGCAATACACGAAGATGGTGCTTGTATTGTACAGGATTCCTTTAATTCTTTATACTTATCATATACTTCTTTCTTTGTAAGTAAACTAAGTTTAGAACCAATTATATTAACTTCTTCATTTTCGTTCATATCGAGTTGTTCTCTTTCCTCTGGATTATTATCTTTAATTTCTTCAAGTAATGATTCCATAAGTAAACGGTCCTCGGGAGTATACTCAGCGGTATTATCAACCATAATATTGGCTTTAATTATTTCCCTTCGATGAAATTCGTCAATATCTCCTCTTGATAGGTCCATTGAATCACCAATAATTTCTTTAATTTCATCAACACACCTTATTTTTTGAGCAGATAATCTCTCACGCGCAATACTTGAAATATCTGCAGGGATTGTAAATCCTTCTTTATTATTACTATTATAAAATAGTAATAATAAAGAAAGTACTATTACTATGATTATAATATGAAAAGACATATATATATACTTTATTATATTATAAAAAATCTTCGTTAACCTCCTTTATTTGTTATAATAAATAATTAATAGGATTTCCTTCCAAGTTTATAAACATAATCTGTAAAAATTAAGAAGAAAATCCCGAGAAGTCCAAATAAAAGAACATCATTAAAATCATCATTAATATTTGAAAATCCTTCTTTGGTACCTTCTTGTGATTTTTCTCTTTGCTGCTTAATAATTTCTATTTGTTGATTTGCTTTGAATTGTTTAAATTCTTGAAACTCTTTGTATTCTTGATGACTGATTTGTAGACCTTTATCCCACGCCCACTGTTTTGGAGGTTGTTCATGGACTTTTGAAGGTACATCCCTTTTTTCTGTAGGGGGCGTTGGTTGTGGAGACGTTGGTTGTGGAGACGTTGGTTGTGGGGGAGGTTCTTCTTTTGTTGGAGGTACAAGTCTACGGTGTCCTTCAAGAGTATATTTATCGTATGGAAAGTATTCTCCATGACTTACATTTTTATCTTGATTAACATCTGAATAATTATCTTCAGTATTTGTCCCATAGGGTGTAATATTTGACTTTTCATGGAAGTTTTTATCAAATACATCTACTTTTTCAAGTTGTTCAGGGTAAAGGTATCCTTTATTCTCTGGTAAGTACCTTAACTCTCTCTTTTTTTTACTTTTTTTAACCTTAATATTATCAGTACCATAAACTTCTGTTAGAAGAGCGCCACCTGAATTATTCATCATATACTATTATAAATATAAATATTAATATATAAAAATATTTTTTTTTTACAACATATATTATAAATAATGAAGAATTTATTTGACAGTTTGAATGAAAATAAATTTTTTATTGGATGTATGATGATTATTGTCACTATCGGTGGAAGATTTATTATTACTGAACTAAGTGATTCTCAGAAAGAAATGATTAATAATCCAATGATAAGGAAACTATTTATCTTTTGTGCTTTTTTTATGGCAACAAGAGATATCCAATGTGCAATTACCCTTACAATCCTATTTGTATTAATTGTGGGTGAATTATTTAATGGTGAAGATTTCTTAACCAAAAAAGATTCAAATGAAAAGAATGAAGGTAATAAAGATAAAAAAATAGATGAAATTATTGATGAGTTAACTCAAATGAAGAATCATTTATAAATTGAGAGTAATCCCCCCACTTCCAGTGCTCCTATTACCACTTTCTCCACTTAGAAGAGATATATTATCTAAGTCAGGTATATCATTTGCTTGAAAATTCATTTCATTCATAATGTCTTCCATCCCCGCTGGACCACTCATATCTCTCCTTTGGGGTTTTGGTACGTTTGTCCTTACAGGTTCCGGTTGTTTTTGTGTTTCTTGACCAATTGATCCAACCGCCGCTTTTGCAAACTGTTTCATTAAGTCAGGATTCTGTTTCATAATATCATCCATTCCAGGAATAGATGATTTAAATAGTGTATTTGTTAAATGGAACATAAAAGCACTTCCACCAAGCATCATAAGTAATTTAATCTCTGGAGCAACCTCTGATTTACCTCCATATTTCTCTGCCAATTCTTCAAATACTTCATCATAATCATTAATATTTTCATTGACTGATTCAGACCATCCATCTAATTTGATATCGAAAGGATCAAACTTATTATTTAAGAATTCTAATCCAGTAATTGCTGCCATCATTACTTTTCTTTGGAACTTGATTGAATTGTCAATCTCTCTTTGTTTCTTTAATTTAAAATATTCATTCCGCATGTCCTCCAATTGCGAATTCATATTGTAATTCATCGTTGTTCTTATTCCCTGACCTTCCAATTTTTTAAACTTATAGATAAGGTCTATTTTCTCATTTTTTATATCTTGAGAAGACATTGCATGAATAGGACGGAATTCACTACTTTCAGCCTCTTTTGTTGAATTAATAATTGGATCATCCTGTGGTAAAGGAGCTTGAATGTTTTTTACCTCAGGATCTTTCGTTTCTTCTTCATTTATTTTTAATTCAATATTATTTTCCCCTACTTGATTAAAAAAATCATAATCTTCATTAGGAGTTATATTTTTATCACTCTTTACTGAAGTAGATTCTTCTCCACTTGAATAACCAATACTATCAGAAACACTTAAATCTGCTTTATTATTGTTTCGGTTAGCCAGTAATTCAACACCTAACATTGTACTTTCATCATTTTTAATATTAATTTTAGTTTCTGAACTATTGTTATCAATCTGTATTGTTTTATGGTCTGGGTTTTGATCCAATTTTAATTCATCCATTTAAATAGACAAAAATTATTTTATTATCATATTTACGCGCATCTTTTAAATAATGATTAATCATTATTCCTTACAACGGGACCTTCTTTATTTGGGATAGAGAAGTATCCACAAAATAGATTATAATTATGTTCATCTTCCTTTTTATTAACCGTAGTATAATCTCTGTCACAGTATTCAGGGTTAATAATTATATCTCCATTTGCGTCAAGGCGTGAAACATCATTTGTACCAGTCTTATGACTCCACAAACCATTTGTATCTTGGCGATAAAAGTGATAATCATTATCATTTGTATCAATTACTAGAGCAATTTTATAACGGGTACAATCAAGTTTTTCTCTGAAATAACTATCTTTAACATCCGAATAGTCTTCTTTCATTTTACGAATGATACTTTCACATGAATAATCTTTAAACTTACCGGAACTTAATTCTCCCGGTTGAAGTTTTTCTTCACTATGACTAATATAATTAAATGCATATTCATAACAATTCGTTTTTTTTAAATGTGGAATATCATTTAGATTATTCCATAATTTCGGTTCCCATAATGGTCCCGAGCAATTGTTAATAGGAGCATAATTCATATATTATACACTTAGATAATCTTCTAAATTTTGAGGCATTTCAACAATTTTTGTTTCATAGAATTCTTCAATATCTTTCAGATGGGGGAGATCGCGATCGGTAACTAAATTAATGGCAACACCTTTTCTTCCATATCTTCCACTTCTTCCAATACGATGAATATACGTTTCTTTAGATTTTGGTAAATCGAAATTAATAACAAGGGATAATTGTTGAACATCTATTCCCCTTGATAATAAATCGGTAGACAGAAGAATTCTTGAATGACCACTCCTAAACTCCTCCATGACTTTCTTTCTATCCTCTGAAGTTAATTCTCCATGAATACATGCGACCGGGAAATTATCTTTTATTAAACAATCATAAACTTCCATTAACTTATTTTTTGAATTAATATAAATAATACATTGAGCAATATTAATGGTATCATATAAATCCGTAAGGACATCGTATTTCCAATCATTAACCTTAATATTAATATAAAACTGTGTAATTCCTTCAAGGGTTAACGCTTCTTTTTTAACAAGGATTTTTTGAGGTTGTTTCATAAAATTATCAGAAAGTTCCATAATCTCATCAGGAATAGTTGCACTAAACAAACATATTTGTGAGGATGTTGGAATAGTCTTAATAATATTATAGATTGTTAATTTAAATCCATAAGATAATGTTTCATCTGCTTCATCAAAAATAACGGTGGTTATATTACTTGTAAATAGATATCTTTTATTTATCATATCAAGTACTCTTCCAGGAGTTCCAATAATGATTTGGGGACACTTACTTAATTCCCTTTGACATTCTCCAACATTTGTACCTCCAACAACTTCCATAATTGTGACATCAAGATATTTACTTAATTCTACTGCTACTTCATATATCTGATGAACCAGTTCATGTGTTGGAACTAAGACTAATATTTGTGTTTCTTTTTTTGATTCATCTATTTTTTGTAACGCTCCGATTAAAAATGCCCCTGTTTTACCTGTTCCTGATTGTGCCTGTGCAATAAGATCTTTACCTGTTAATAAAACAGGGATTGAATCATTCTGTATTTTAGAGGGGTTCTCAAACCCATACGAGTATATGCCTCGTAATAAGTTATCTTTAAGATTAAGGGTATCAAAAGATAATTGTAATATATTTTCTTCGTTCATTTAATATTTAATTTATACTTAAATCTTTAAATTAATTCAATTTAATTAAGGTAGGTCTTCATCACGATTAGTCCATCCTCGTGTAGCATCAGCAACTGGTTCAGTTAATATTCTCTTCTTGAAATAAATAGATGTCCTTTGTGGAATGACTTCATGATTTAATATATCATGTTCTTGACCCTCTACATCACCTGTATTGTAAATGTGTGCGTTACCACCCTTTGATGTCGCTCCCCAGTTTTCATACCAATTACTCCCTTCGATAAATTCTTGAGTACAACCATCCGGAGCATCCTGAGGTGATTTTTGTTCACTTAATAATGTTCCATATTCTAGAATATCCTTTTCAGGATTATTTAGATGTGCTAATAGAACATCATTATCAATATCACCAGGTGTCCCGCCCGCTTGTTGAATATTATAGACTTCGGCAGTTAATTTATCGATTTGACGTACGATGAATCCACTTGATGATTCAATCTTATCACAGTATTCTTTACTTACTTCCATGAAACCATGCATTAATTGATTGATTAATTCCTTGGGTTTTTCTTCATATTTTAGTTTCGTAGTAGTTTCGATCCAATTCGCAGGTAGATCGTTACCCGGGTTAGGGTGATCTGGTTGCGCATGTTTCGTTTCTGTGTTATAGTAATATTTATCTCCATCTGTATCTAGTTCGGAAGTAATTAGAGTATGTGTTACAGAACTTCCTTTTGAATCATCCACATTTACTACATCCGAGGATCTTCCCATCCACGGTTCTGTGCCAGAAATGTAAATAAAAGCATTTTCTCTTCTACCGATACAAGTCCCTGGATAGTATTCATAGATAATATGTCCCGTTGTATGGTTCTGTGCTGGTAGAGTAAGTTCAACACAACCTTGATATACAAATGGTTGACCATCCTCATTACATGAGACAGATACTTCACCATCAACAGCAGCATAAGGGGCGCATGAGAATTCTAAGTCACTATTATAAGTATTATCAAACTGATTCTTTGTGATACCTACACCTTGTATATCTTCCAAGAGTTTCAATTTACTCCATCCTTGTTGTCTATACAATAAATTTTCGTGTATTGGTGGAAGAGTACAATATTTTTCAGTACAACCTTTAAAAGTATATTCTCCATTTGAACACCCAACCTCAATCCCATCTCCATCTTCTTTATAGTTATCAGTACATTCTATACCATTGAATATATCCATTGATAATTCATTTGGATCAATAGTAACAGTGAGATCATTTCCATTTGCCAATTTATACGCTGTTAATTGCGAAGATTGTGGACCATATGTTTCTAAGTATGTTCTTTCTTCTGCAGATACCTCCCTCTCTCCTAGAACACTATCCAAATTTCCTTCACGTATGGATTTACGGATACCCTCAACTTCTGTTGTTCCATCAGTGTATAGTGTGGTTGGTACCGTACATGTTTCTTCAATACAATAACCATCTGTATCATTATTTTTGATTAAGTTTTGGAATGCACCTCCATTCTCGGGACATGTTATCGCGGGGAGATTTGGATTTTCTACATGATTAGGTCCACATTGAATAGTTAAATTATCGCTATTAATTGTTGTCCCGCCATTATAATTCCGTAGGATACTACTAAGGTCATATTGATTTTGAATATCATTCCATAATCCTTGTTCGTCTTCTGTTAATGCCTCATACGCTAAAAATCCATCTGAACCGGATGGGGCATCTCTATTTGGAATAACACACTCATTTTTCGTACAACCACTGATATCAAACTCAAAAAGTCCTCCTGGGAACGATGCTGGTGGACCGGATCTACAATTTAGATCTACTGTGCCATTGTATCCATCGGCACAAGTGATCCCTTTACTAATGTGACTATTATATGATGCTTCCTCTAAGAATTCAGGTTTTGT
>CEQP01165124.1_pt1 | contig 10404 bp, 11 predicted proteins | sample 356291 | NCBI WGS metagenome assembly CEQP01 (sample SAMEA2621221, study PRJEB7988) | marine metagenome | isolation source: saline water (ENVO:00002010), including | reverse complement strand
GAGCCTTACGTCATGAATTATCTTGCTTATTCTTGGGTTGAAAAAGGAAAAAATATAAAACAAGCTTTAACAATGTTAAAAAAAGCTAACAATTTGAAAAAAAATGATGGGTATATTACTGACTCCTTAGGCTGGGCCCTTTACAAGCTTGAGAATTATTTAGAAGCTAAGGACTATCTTAAACTCGCAATAGTTTTGATGCCAGACGACCCTGTAGTCAACGACCATTTTGCAGATTGTCTTTGGATGAATGAGCAAAAAATACAAGCTAGATATTATTGGAATTATGTTTTGAATTTAGACTCTGCAGATGAAAAATTGAAAGAAAGAATCCAAGAAAAATTATTGTTTGGTTTAGAAAAAATATAAAAAAATGCAAACTAGACCAATAAAATCATATTGTAAGATTAATTTATTTTTAGATGTTGGAAAAAAAATTAAAAAACTTAAACTTCATAATATCCAGTCTTTAATTTTTCAATTAAATATATATGACGAAATAAGTATCAAAAAAAATAGGCTTTCAAAAGATATAATTAAATTTGAAGGAAAGTTTGCTAAAAATGTAAATAAAAAAAATAATTCTGTAAATGATTCTTTGAGGCTATTAAGAAAAAAAGGTTTTATCAAAAAAGGAAATAATTACAAGGTAGTTATTAAAAAAAATATTCCAGTATTTTCTGGACTCGGTGGTGGTTCGAGTAATGCTGGAACAATTATAAGATTTTTTACAAAAAACAAAATACTACGAAAAAATGATATCGATTATTTTTCAAAGACCCTTGGTTCCGATCTAAGAATATTTCTTATGTCTTCGAAAATTTTCCAAAAAAATTTGATTAGACTTAAAAATTTTAATAAAAATTATAAATTCTATTTTATTTTAGTATATCCTTACTTGAAGTGCTCAACACAGGAGATTTATTCAAGGTTAAGTGACTATAAAAGTATCAAAAATAGAAATACTTATAGGTCTAATTCAAGAATAGACCTAGCAAACAACCTTCAACTTGAGGAAAACTCCTTGCAAAAAATTGTAGTTTCAAAATTTTCAGTTATAAATAAGATTTTATTTCAGCTATACCTTATTAAAGACTGCTATCTTTCTAGAATAACAGGATCCGGTTCAGCGTGTTTTGGGCTTTTTTTAAAGAAAAAAAGTGCTGAGTTAGGGCTTAGAAAGATCAAAAAACAATTCCCGAAACTTTGGTGTGTTGTTTGTAAAACTATTTAAAATTGTTTTTTTGTGGTATATCAAAAATTACTTTGGGGCGTAGCCAAGCGGTAAGGCAGCGGTTTTTGGTACCGCCATCCTAGGTTCGAATCCTAGCGCCCCAGCCAAAAATATGTTTTTAATAGAAAATATAAAACGAGCTTTTTTTCCTTTTTATAAAGCAGAAAAAACAAAAAAAATTTTTAAAATTCTTAATAAAGATAAGAAAAAACAAGCAATGTTTGTTGGTGGTTGTGTTAGAAAATATTTAACCAAAGATAATGTGGACGATATTGATATTGCAACTACACTTACACCCGAAGAAATAATTGCGAAATTTTCAAATTCAGATTTTGAAATAAAAAAAACTGGAATTGAACACGGGACACTTACATTAGTGATTAACAAACAAGCTTTTGAGGTCACTACTCTCAGAGAAGACGTAAGTACCGACGGAAGACATGCTAAAATTTCTTTTACAGAGGATTGGAAAAAAGATTCAGAACGTAGAGATTTTACAATCAATGCAATTTACTTAGACGAATTTGGAAATGTATATGACCCTCAGTTTGGAGTAAAAGATCTAAAAAACAAAAAAATTAGATTTATTGGAGATCCAAATAAAAGAATCAAAGAAGATTATTTAAGGATTCTCAGATATATAAGATTTTCCATACAGTACAAAAATTATGATCACGATGATGAAACTTCAAAAGCAATCAAGATAAATCTTGACGGTATTACAAAACTTTCAAAAGAAAGAATCTATTCAGAACTTAAAAAGATTATAAAATTAAAAAATTTTTCAGATATATTAAAAAGTCAATTTCTTTTAGATATTTTTAAGTTAATTTTTCCAGAAATTAAATACTTGGAAAGAACAAAGGATCTTAGCAAACTTTATAGTTCTAAAAAAATTAAATTAGATCAAGATATAATTTTTTCAGCAATATTGTTGGACTCTTCAAACAACCATGAATATTTTTCCCATAAGTATAATGTATCTAATGAAACAAAAATTAACCTCAACTTATATGCAAAATTGTTAAAGGAAATAGACTCAAATAAAAATTTTTTTAGAAAAGACTTAAGAAAGAATATTTTTTATCATGGAAGAGAAAAAATAAAAACAATTTTTCTAATCCACAATATTATTAATAGAAAAATTATTACATCCAAAATATTTGATTTTTTTAAAGGAGTTGATGAAATTTCAATACCAAAATTTCCAATTAATGGTAACTATCTATTAAATCATGGAATAAAAAGTGGAAAAAAAATTGGAGAGCTCATAAAGAAATTTGAAAATCAATGGATTGAAAATGATTTTAATTTAGACGATGAGGAAATAAAAACTTTAATAAAAAAAAATATTTAATTTAAATATACTCAACCTTTATAACCTCAAAACTTTTTTCTCCCGAAGGAGTAGAAACATTAACAAGGTCACCATTTTGTTTTCCAATCAAAGATTTTCCCATTGGAGATTTGAAATAAATTAAGTTTTCATTCATATTTGCTTCGTCCTTTCCTACAATTTTAAAAGATGTTTTTTCCTTCTTTGATAGATCATTTACTGTCACTGTTGATCCAAAAATAATTTTGCCTGAGTTTTCAATTTTTGTTACATCAATAACATTCGCTCTTGCTATAACGTCGTTGATCTCTAAAACTCTACCTTCAATGTGGCCTTGTTGTTCTTTAGCAGCGTGATACTCTGCGTTTTCTTTCAGATCGCCGTGAGCTCTCGCTTCTGCTATTGCCTCCACGACCTTTGGTCTTTGATTGTTTTTAAGATCTTCTAATTCTTTTTTTAGTTTTTCTAATCCTTCGACAGTTATAGGTTCTTTGTCCATTTATTTCCATTTAGCTATTGTGGGCAGAGACATTAGTATTGCTTCAACATTTCCACCCGTATTTAATCCAAACTTTGTCCCTCTATCATATAATAAATTAAACTCAATATATCTTCCTCTCTTATATAGCTGTTCGTTCTTTTGACCTTTTGACCACCCCTTATTAATTTTTTTTTCAATAATAGCTTTAGCCAAACCAAGAAAGCATATGCCGGCATCTCTTACAAAGCTAAAATCTTTTTCCCAATTTTCTTTTTTGTAATCAAAAAAGATCCCACCTATACCCCTTGCTTCTTTTCGATGGGGTAAATAAAAATAATTATCACACCATTTTTTATACTTTGGATAGAAACTTTTACTGTGCTTATCACACATATCTTTAATTTTTTTGTGAAAAAATTTTTGTTCTTTCATATCTTTTATAGATGGTGTGCAATCCATTCCTCCGCCAAACCAACTTTTTGAGGTTACTATGAATCTTGTATTAAAATGTAAAGCCGGAATTTTAGGATTTTTCATATGTGCAACAACAGATATTCCAGTTGCCCAATAATTTGGATTCTTTTTTGCACCTAAGATTTGAGATCTAAATTTTTTGTGGAACTTTCCTGAAACTTGCGAAAAATTAATACCCAAACTATCGAATACAGATCCATCCTTCATTATTATGTAAGTTCCTCCACCATCATTATTATTTTTAGACTTTTTCCAGTTCCTTTCTATAAATAGATTCTTTTGGAATTTTTTTGATTTTTTTCTCTCCAAAAGCTCAAATTCTTTATAAATTTCAGATTGAAGAAATCTGAACCAGTTGCTAGCAATTTTCTTTTGAATTTCTAAATTTAATTTCATTATTTTAAATATTCTGTTTATAAAATGTCTTATTTACTATTTTAACCCAGTGTTCTGTGTCATTCTGACCCTGCCATTTTTTATAAAATAGTCTTATTTATCAATAATAAATGGTAATATACTTTTATGGATAAATCAGGAAAAAAAAATAGAAGAGATTTTCTCTTCACGGCTAGTTATACCGTAGGTGCAGTTGGTCTAGGAGCAACAATATGGCCTCTTATTGATCAAATGAATCCTGATAATTCAGTAAAAGCGTTGGCTACCACAGAAGTTGATATAAGCCAAATTCAGCCAGGAAATTCTATTACCGTACTATGGAGAGGTAAACCCGTTTTTATAAAAAGAAGAACAGAGACGGAAATTGCAGAAGCCAAAGAAGTGAGTTTGACAGATTTAAAACATCCCGAGAAGGATGAAGATAGAGCAAAAAATCCAGAGTGGCTTGTGATGTTAGGTATATGTACACATTTGGGATGCGTTCCTTTAGCAGACAAAGGTGAATACAATGGATGGTTTTGTCCATGCCATGGTTCACATTATGATACATCCGGCAGAATAAGAAAAGGTCCAGCTCCAGTTAATATGGAGATCCCTAAATATGAATTTGTTGATAGTAACACTATAAAAATTGGATAAAAAAATATGAGCGAAAATTACGTACCTAGTTCTAAATTTGGAAAGTGGTTCAATGATAGGTTGCCTATTTTGACATTAGGAAAACATTTAACGGACTATCCAACTCCAAGAAACCTAAATTATTGGTGGACATTTGGTGGTATCTTAACTTTCTGTTTAATTTCACAAATTATAACTGGGATTGTTCTTGGCATGCATTATGTGGCGCATGCAGACATGGCATTTAATAGCATCGAACACATTATGAGGGATGTAAATTATGGCTGGTTAATAAGATATATCCATAGCAATGGAGCCTCCATGTTTTTTCTTGCAGTCTATATTCATATATTTAGATCCTTATTTTATGGTTCATATAAAGCTCCTAGAGAAATTATTTGGATTTTAGGAATGTTAATTTATCTTTTAATGATGGCTACGGCTTTCATGGGATATGTATTGCCTTGGGGCCAAATGAGCTTTTGGGGCGCAACTGTTATTACAAATCTTTTTAGTGCAATTCCTTTAGTTGGGGAAAGCATTACTACTTGGCTTTGGGGAGGATACGCAGTCGATAATCCAACTTTGACAAGATTTTTTAGTCTTCACTATCTTTTTCCATTTTTAATACTTGGTTTGGTAGTTCTTCATATTTGGGCTTTACATGTTCCAGGTAATAATAACCCAATTGGTATTGATATAAAAAAACCTTCAAAAGACACAGTTCCTTTTCATCCGTACATAACTATAAAAGATTTATTTGCACTACTGATATTTATGACAATATTTGCAGGCTTTATATTTTTTGCCCCTAATATTCTTGGACACAGTGACAACTATATAGAGGCCAATCCTTTAGTGACGCCTAAGCATATTGTGCCAGAGTGGTATTTATTACCATTTTATGCAATTTTGAGATCAGTTCCAGATAAGTTAGGTGGTGTTGTTTTATTATTTGCATCTATTTTTATTTTAATGGCATTACCTTGGCTCGATAGTAGCAAAGTTAGATCAGCAATTTTTAGACCAATATACAAACTTTTCTTTTGGGTACTTATTGTTGATGTTCTTGCACTCGGATATGTAGGCGCAATGCCAGCCGAAGGTTTATATCTTTTAGTAGCTAGAGTTGCTACAATTTACTACTTCGCACATTTTTTAATTATTTTACCAATACTTAGCAGAATTGAAAAAACAGATCCTGTACCACTGAGTATAAGCGAGTCAGCTTTTGTTGGTATGCCAAAACCCGAAATGATGAGAAGTGATAAAAAAAATGTCTAAATGCAATTTAAGATTATTTTTGGCAACAATCGTTTTTTTTGTAGCATCTTTTAACCAATTAAATGCAGAAGATAAAATCGATCCAATAAAAGTAGATTGGAGTTTCAAGGGTATTTTTGGAAAATTTGATAGGTCATCATTACAGAGGGGATATCAAGTTTACACAGAAGTTTGTTCCTCATGCCATTCTATGAATTTATTAAGTTATAGAAATTTAGGGGAAAAAGGTGGTCCAGAATTCTCAATAGACCAAGTAAAAGCAATTGCGGCAAATTTTGAAGTAACAGACGGTCCAAATAGCGACGGTGAAATGTTCACAAGACCAGGAAGACCGTCAGATAAATTTGTGTCGCCATATCCAAATGTACAAGCTGCTATGGCAGCAAACGGAGGAGCTTATCCGCCGGATATGTCTGTATTGGTTAAGGCAAGAAAGGGTGGGTCTGATTATATTTATTCAGTTTTAATGGGTTACGAAGAACCCCCGGCAGGTTTTGAGTTAGAAGAAGGTGTTTATTATAATAAGTATATGGACGGTAAAAAAATTAAAATGTCCAATCCTTTGTCTGATGATTTAGTTTCATATTCTGATGGAACCCAGGCAACTATGTCTCAAATGGCAAAAGACGTGACAACCTTCCTAACATGGTCTGCTGAACCTCACTTAGAAACAAGACACAAAATGGGGGTAAGAGTAATTATTTTTCTTATAATATTTACTGTTCTAGTTTATTTAAGCATGAGAAGATTGTGGTCAAGGATTGACACGGAAAAATAAAACATCCCCATCTTTAACCAAATAATCTTTACCTTCGAGTCTCATCTTTCCATTTTCTTTAGCTTTCTCAAAACTTCCGAATTTTTTAAAATCATCATAAGAAACAGCTTCAGCCCTAATAAAATTTTTTTCAAAGTCTGAATGTATTACACCTGCCGCAGCCTGAGCAGCTGTATTATTTTTTACAGTCCATGCCTTTGTCTCCTCAGGTCCAGATGTGAAAAATGTATTTAAATTTAGTAATTCATAACCAGTCTTTATTAATTGATTTAAGCCAGTCTTTTCTAGACCTATGTTTTTCATATAAGTTTCTCTTTCTTCTGGTTTTAGGTCAGTTATTTGATCCTCTATATCGGCGCATATAATTATTGATTTTTGCGTTGGATATTTTTTTTGAAGTGCCTCTGTATATCTGTTGCCCAATTTCACATTCTCTTCATCAACATTACAAACTATAATATAAGGTTTAATTGAGATTAAACCTATCTCTTTTAGTATTTTTTTACTCTCGAAATTTTCATACTTTGTTAATTCATCTCCATTGTTTAAATCATCTAGAACGTTCTCAAACAAAGTAATTTGTTTCTCTGACATTTTTTTCTTTGAGTTTTTTTCGAGTTTTTTTTGAATTTGATTTATATCGGCTAATAAAATCTCAGTTTTTATAGTTTCAAGATCATTGATAGGGTCTATTTTTTTATTAACGTGCTGTATATTTTCTGAGTCAAAGCATCTAACCAAATGTACTATAGCGTCTACCTCTCTTATATGTGAAAGAAATTTATTACCTAAACCTTCACCTTTTGAGGCTCCTTTTACAAGACCTGCAATATCTACAAAAGTGATGTTTGCATTAATTTTTTTTTTAGAATTTGAAAGTTTATTTAATGTTTCTAACCTTTCATCCGGAACATCGACCACTCCGATATTTGGGTCTATTGTACAAAAAGGAAAATTAGCTGCTTGTGCATTTTTAGAGGATGTTAAGGCATTAAATAAAGTTGATTTGCCAACATTTGGCAGCCCAACTATTCCACACTTAAATCCCATTCAGGTTTTCATTTACCTTACTTGAAAAGATATCCATTTTTTTATTGATAAGAGTAGGAACAAGTTTAACTATATTTGTTGTTATATCTTGAATTTTTTCTTCTTCATTTTCATTAAAGTCTTCAAGAACATGACTATTTACTTTTTTACTATTCTTAGGATGACCAATTCCAACTCTTACTCTTGAATAATCTTTGCCTATAGACTTATCTATTGATTCAATACCATTGTGCCCAGCACTACTTCCACCAAACTTAGCTTTTACTTTCCCTAAATCGATATCCATATCATCATGAAAAACTATTACATTTTTTGCATCAATCTTAAAATAATCAATAAGTTCTTTAATGCAAACTCCAGAGTTATTCATAAAAGTAAGCGGCTTGATCGCATAAACTTTTTTGTCTTCAATATTCCCTGTTGTTAATAGTCCCTTAAATTTTGGTTTTTGTTTTGAAAGATTAAACTGTTTGTTTATAGCATCAATGATCTTAAAACCGATATTGTGTCTATTATTGTTATTATTTGGACCCGGATTTCCTAAACCTACTAATAGAAGCATGTTAATTTATTTTTTTTCCTGTTTTTTATCACCAGCAGGTTTTGCCGCGGATTTTTTGTCACTAGCCTGATCCTTGCTTTTTCCTTTATCTTCTTTCTTAGGAGCTTCACCATCTTTTGTAGCCTCCGTAGGAGTTCCTTCCCCACCTTCAGCAGTTGCTGCAGCTTCACCTTCAGTGCCCTCCGCAGTTTCTTCAGCAGGTTTTTCTGGTTCTTTCACAATCGTTGGTGGAGCTATAGTTGCTACGACGAAATCTCTATCAGTAATAGTAGGCTTAGTATTTTCTGGCAGCTTAACAGACGATATTTTTATACTTGCTCCAATATCTAGTCCTTTTAAATCAACCTCAATATCACCCGGAATATTTTCTGCGACACACTCTAGCTCAATTCTTCTTCTAACGATATTTAATACGCCACCTTTCTTAAGTCCTGGTGAGTCATCGTTATTTTTAAAAATAACTGGAATTTCTAAAATAATTTTTGAACCTTTTACAATTCTCATGAAATCAATATGAGTAGGTTTGTCCGAAATTACATGAAATGAAATATCTCTTGGAATAACTTTTTCTTTTTTTCCATCTACGTCAAGGTCAATTACAGTAGATAGAAATGTTTCTGAATTTAAATCTTTTAACAATTTTTCCTCTATGCTTAATTTGAGATTTGGGCTTGTACCGCCATATAATACTGCAGGAACAAAACCTTTAGCTCTTAAGGCATTCAGTTCACCAGTAGTTTTGGTATCTCGCTTAGAGGCTTTCAAATTATTTATCATTGAGAGAGCAATTTACCCCAAGTTTGAAATAAAACAAGCCTTAATTGAACAGGCTAGACACTGAAGTTGAATTTGAAATCCTCTTTATAGCTTCAGCCATAAGAGGAGCTATAGACAAAACTTGTATTTTACTAACATTTTTTATTCTTTTTGAATTATCAATTGTATCTGTAATTATTAATTTTTTAATTTTAGATCTTTGAATTTTATTTATTGCATCACCACTTAAAACTGCATGCGTTATGAAAACATGTACATTTCTTGCACCTTTTTTTATTAAAGCATCTGCTGCATTTATAATTGTACCTCCACTATCAATTATATCATCTATTATCATACAGTCTTTTCCTTTTACGTTACCAATAATATTCATAACTTTTGATTTTCCAGGCTCAGGTCTTCTTTTGTCTATAATCGCTAAATCAGCATTTATCTTTGTTGCTAAGCCCCTGGTTCTCTCGATTGCACCAGCATCAGGAGAAACACATATAAGATTTTTACTTTTTATATTTTTTTTTATAAATCTTGCGAATATTGGAGTAGTAAATAAATTATCTACCGGCATATCAAAGAAACCTTGAATTTGTCCAGCGTGTAAATCAACAGTCACTACTCTATGAGCTCCAGCGTTAGTGATTAAATTAGAAACTAGTTTTGCTGAGATAGAAGTTCTTGGGACAACCTTTCTATCTTGTCTTGCATATCCAAAATAAGGAATTACTGCAGTAATATTTTTAGCCGATGATCTTCTCAGGGCATCTATACATAAAAGTAGTTCCATGAGGTTATCATTTGCTGGCCTTGCACTGGATTGTATTACAAAAACACTATTACCTCTAATATTTTCATTTATTTCAACATATATCTCACCATCTGCAAATTTTTTTATGTTTGTATTTACAAGTTTTGTTTTGAGGTATTTAGAGATACTTTTACTTAAAGAAGGGTTGCTTGTTCCTGATAAAATTTTCATTAGGAAATTTATTTATACATCTATTAGATGGTTGTTTCAATTAATTTTGTGAACTAGTTTTTTTAATAACCGATATGCATCTTCCGTAGTCATTTTCCCCTAACTTTTTGGCCCTTCTATGGCTAAAGTAATTGTTATTAATGGCAAATGTATCAATAAATATGTTTTCAATTTCAACAACTCCTAAATCTCTAAACTTTTTGTTAACAAACCCCCTCAAGTCAAAATTGAAATTATTATCCGCTTTTCTTGAAAAAAAAGAATCATTCTCCTTTGATTTTTCTTTAAACTTTAAATAAAAATCCTCTTTTACCTCGTAACTTTTTTTTGAAATACACGGACCTAAACAAACGATTAAATTCCCCGTTCTTCCGCCAATTTCATTAAGTTTCTCAAGCGTATTTTCAATAATACCGTTGTATGCACCTTTCCAGCCAGCAT
>CEQP01160802.1_pt1 | contig 10411 bp, 9 predicted proteins | sample 356291 | NCBI WGS metagenome assembly CEQP01 (sample SAMEA2621221, study PRJEB7988) | marine metagenome | isolation source: saline water (ENVO:00002010), including | reverse complement strand
ATTACGACCGTGTTCAACGCGGTGCGTCCGTGCGTGCTCGTGTACATTGAAGTGCAGGTGATTGAGCAGCTGGTGCACACCTGCGTGCCGGCGGACGCGGCCGTCGATCGCGGCATGATGCGGCGATTCATTTTTCACATCATGACCTTGTTCATGATTGCGTCGGGGTTCATTCGTGCGCACAAGCCGCGGAGCGAGACGGATTTGCCCTTTGCGATCACGAGCGGGTCGCTGTTGGTGATTGCGGTGTTGCCGCCGCCGGCGATGCCGCTGACGGGTCCGCTGTGCTCGCCCGTGTCCATGCTCGGGGCGGGCGAGCGGCTGATGCGGGCGCTGCTCTTTTCGGCGCTGTACGTGACCCACGTGTACGCGGCGGCGCCGCGGCGCAACGCAATGAACGAGCTTGTCTTGTGCGTGATGCGGTGCAGCGCAGCGGCGGTGTGGGTGCTTGGGTGCACGGCGTGGGCATTGCCCTTGGCGGTGCTGCAGCTCGGCATGTGCACCTGGGCGCGGCTGAATGCGGAGGAGCAGGAGCGGGCGACCCACAAGCACGAGTTGCCAATGTACGTGCACGTGGACACGCACTCGGAGGGGGGAATGAGCGACGTGGAGGTGGCGTCCACGTCGGGCCCGGTACCGATGGATGCGGCGACGGCGGCGTACATGGCGGCGATTGGTCAGCCGGCGGGGGAGGTGCCGCTCGCGGACTTGCAGTCGGCCATGATGCCGGCCTACCAAGACTACTCGCCTTCGCCCATCGCGGGAGGGCTTGCGCAGCCGGCGCCAACGCCGACCAACCCGCTGGAAAATTTGCCGGCCGCCGGAATGAGCATCTGCAGCAGCGCGCGCACGGCGGGGAGCGGCGGGATCAGCTTCAACTTGGGAGGGGCGGCATCATCGCGGGGCGCGGCGACAACGGTGTCGGCCGAGGAGATGGCGGCGGTTGCGGCTCGCATTTAGAGTCGAGAGAGCGCTAAGGTGTGCAAACTCAAAGTGTGTGCATGCAAAGGAGGGTGGGAGGATTTGTGCGTGCCATGTGGCCCTTGTTCTTAATGGTGAGTGGTGGTGTTCCATGTGTAAAAAGGGTTGTGCAGGGGTCTCAGGCGTGGAAGAATCCTGCCGGGAGCTGTTTTCGAGGCGGCATGCTCGGGGTGAAGGCGACGGTGCGAGTGCACCAAACGTCGGGCGACCAGCTGTTTGCAAATGTGTGCTTGTCGGGGATTCCCATTGGGGGCAGGATGACGGGCACGGGGTACATTGACGACGAGGGCAAGGTGCAGCTGGACGCAGAGCTCTCAAAATTTTTAAACCGGCGATTTGTGGAGATTACGGACATCGTGCCGGCGTGGGACGGCACGCACGTGGAGGTGAGGGTAAATTTACCATTGGTGGGGACGCAACGGGTGACGCTTTCGCGTAGCTATGCATAGTGCAAAGGTAACAAAGGTAACAAAGGTTAGATGCTCACAACACTTGTCTAGAGCTGTGCTAGAAGAGCGGTCGAGGAGCGAGCGCGGGAGCGAGCGCTTCTTCCATCTTGAGGGTCTGCATGTGCGATTCCTGCAGAAGATCCTTCATGTCGGCGACGATGGCAAAGATGAGGCCGTCCATGTTGGCCTTGGGAGCGCCGGAGACGGGATCGAAGCCGTTGAGCGGCGGCGTGAAAGCGTGGGTGTCCTCGGCAGCAATGTGCGCACAGCAGAGGTCGATGGGAGCGTCGCGATCAAAGTGGCTTGCGAGGAAGGCGCCCGGCATGTTGCGGGCGGCGTGGACGAGAGCCTCCGACTTCCAGTCGACGACGCGGGAAGGCGCTTCGCCGGAAACGAGCGCTTCCTTTTCGGTGGTGGGAGCCTTGGGCGGCTCGAGAGCCTCGGGAGGCTCCTCGTAGGGCTCGTAGCAGCAGGTGGTGTCAACGTCGGGCGCCGCGTCGAGCTCCTCGGGAGCGAGCGTTGGCGCCTCGCCCTCCTCGCCCGGCGCGGTGGACACGAGCGTGGCGAGGCGGGTCTCCTCGACGGTGACGCGGTCCCGGATCTGGGCCGCGCGATTCTTCTCCGCCTCCACCTTGGCGTAGGCCGTCTCGAGAGACTTTTCGGCGTCGGCTTTTTCGAGCGTGAGCGCGTTGATGTGGGCTTCGAGCTGGAGCTTCTGGTCGTTCATGGAGTCGACGCGCTTCTCGAGCGCGGTGGCCTCGGAGCGCTGGTGCTCCGACACTTCGTTGGTTGCGATGGCGGAGCGCACGGTGCCCAAAAAGTCCTTGGTCTTTTGCTCTTTTGCGGCGACGAGCTGCTGGGTCTTGAGCTCGTGGCGCAGCTTGGATTCGGTTTCTTGCGCAGCAACGAGCTCGGCCTGCATGTTGGCAAAGCGCTGCTGCGAGGTGTGGCGCTCGGCGACGAGGGCCTGGCTCGTGCGCGCGAGGTTGACTTCGGTCTGCTGCAGCTTCGTGCCCGTGCTCTGAAGCCGCTTGCTGAGGTCGCTGATGTAGGCGGTGAGCCTCATGATTTCTTGCGAGTCGGTGCCCTTGGCGGCGTTTTTGAAGATGGGAGCGGCGGGCGTGGCCGGGATGCCGGGCCGCGCGGCGACGAGCGGCGGCGCCGGCGGAGTCGCAGCGGCAGTGGCGCGAGAGAGCGAGAAGCGCAAATTTGCAGCTGCCGCCGCCACCTGCGGCTGCGGCGCAGCCTGCTGGGGTGCCATGGTCGACGCGTCGGGCGCGACGACGCCGCGCAGTGTGAAGCGAGAAGCGGCGGCGGCCGCTTCCTGCACGTCTTTGCGATCGAGCGGACGAACGCTCATGTGGATTGCCTACTAAGATGAAGAGGCAGAAGGAGTTATTACAGAACGCAAGTCACACTTCTGGCTACAAGCAGTACATTGGAGTCTTCAGCTGGAGGCGACGACGCGGTAAGCCTCGATCCTGCGCGCCAGAGCATCGTCGATGGCATTGGCTTTCACGAGGGCCTGGTAGTGCGAATTGTTCATGAACGCAATGGGCTTCCACGCATCCGGAGCGACGCCGAGGTTGGCGGCCGACTGCTCGGTCGGCGACAAATTGTCGTACGCGTCCGTGGGCTCTTCGACAGCCTCCTGCACGGCGGCGCTCTCGACAGCGGCGCGCTTGAGCTCCTCGAGCTCCTTCTGCAGCGCGGTAACCTGGGTCTGGGGCGTGGGGCGGCGTGCAGACATGTCGGACGAGATGAATCGACGGTGCAACGTTCGTCTCTGATAGTAGTGTACTGAACTCCTACTTATGAAGTGAGCAGAGCGTGTCAAGTTCTGATTAGCGTGACGAGCTCTCGAGAGTCAAACACAAACATGTGGACACTGCTCTGCTTTCCATTGGAGAGCATGGGGCGGCAGTAGCGCACGGCGGTGTCTTTCTGGGAAGACAGGCGGCGCAACCACTCGACGAGCGATTTTTTTCCCGTGAGGTCTTTGGCGGAGAGCTGGAGCACGCCGTCTCGGCGAGGATTCCAGGCCCGGATCCGCGGCACGGAGCGGAGCAAATCGCCGAGCGGATTGGGAATGTGGGAGGGGTCGCGCCAGAGGAGTTGTCGCACGCGATTGATGATCGGGAGCGCCGCGTGCAGTCCGTCGAGCGCAAAGTGGTAGTAGCCCTCGGGGGGTTTGCGCACGCACTGCTCCCAGGTGCGTTGCGTAAAGCGGCGGGCGACGAGGGGCAGAATTTCGGAACCGTGATGGAAAGTGTACATGATTTCGGCGAGCGAAAAATGCGAGAGGGAGCAAATGCTGGAGCGAACGTCGTCGGAGAGCGCACCCTGCATGTCCACCAAGTTGTCTTGAAAGGCGCGGAGCGTGATTCCAATGTTGTAGACGTTTGTCATGTCGAGCTGGCACTGCGCAACGTAGCGAGCGGATTCGAGCGCGCGGGCCGCAACGTCGTGGACAATGGAAGCGTCGATGACGCCTCGCTCAAACTCTCCGTCGGCAAAGAGCTGCCAGATCATGCTCGTGAGGCGGATGATGCGGCGCTGGATCACGGTGGGAACAGCGCGTCGCAGGGCGTCGGCGTCGGAGCTGTCGGGCGGAGCGAGATGCCACTGGCGCAGCGGTTTGACAAAGGGCATGGTTGGCAGCACGATGGAGGGGTCGGGGCGCGAGCCCCGGTAAAACTTGGTGTCGAGGACCGCCTGAAACCCCTCCTTGGGAGGCGTCCAGCCTTCGAGCTTGGAGATGGCGAGGATGACGGCGGTGTGTGTGGTGGCGCCCCATCGCTGGTACCAGTGGAAGAGCACGGCCTTTTGCACTTCAAACTCCATGTCGGGCTCGGCGATGCGGCGGAGGTACTGAAAGTTCATGCATTGGGCATTGCGGCCGGAAAAGCCGAGGCCCGAGGGCGGGCGAGAGAAGAGATGGCGGAGGTGGCTGAGCTGTTCGATCATCAGAGTCTTGAGGACGGGCACATCGTGGTTGGACAGGGCGTTGCAGAGGCTGTGCAACGCTCGAAGGGCAAGGAGGTCGCTGCGCACGCGGTGCTCCGCAGCGCTCGCGGAGCGTGCAACTTCCATGTTGGCGCGTGCGGCGAGCATGCGCGCAGACAGCTCTTCCGCCGCTTGGGAGGCAGCGTTGCGCGGCTCGGTGAGCGTGATGCGTTTGGAGATGGAGAGCGCGAGCGCTTCGATCAGAATGTAGACGTCGTGTTCGCTCGCGGCGAGCACCGCGTGCAGGAGCGTGTCGTCGCTGCCCGCATCTTGCTCAAAATGCAGGGTCATCAAGCCGTCGCACGCGTGGAGCCAAGATTCGACAATGGGTGTGAGCGCGTGTTGCAGGTCGCCGGCAATGCCGCCGACGCGGGTGCGCCGGAGCACGCGGCCTGGCCGTCCGCCGTAGGCGCGCCCGCGGCGCACGTGTTCCGTTTGCTTGTAGAATGCGGAAAGCTTTGCGTAGGGCGCGAGGAGCACGTTGGGGCTGTCCTGATCGAGCTGGTGAACGGCAACGGTGAGCATGCTCTCGGCCATGCTCGCGGCAGCGTTGGCAAAGTCGTGCCGCGCCTTGAGCTTTTGCAGTCGTTTGAGGCGCTCGGCGTCGGGCACGTAGTTGAACTCGTCTTTGAGGACATTGGACAGGTCGTGGTTGGGCGAGTTGTCCGGATCCTTGAGCGTGAGCACGCTGCCCATGAACTCGGCCATGCCATCGATGAGGCGTTCGAGCTTGGCGTGTTCTCCCATGTCGCCTGCAACACGATTGAGAGTGCTCAAGAGTCGAAGCGATAGCGCAGAGTCCAAATTTTTGGCTGCCGCCGCGCCGTGTGGAAGCGACATGGAAAGAGAGACCACCGAAGCAAACCCGAAGCAAACCCGAAGCAAACCCGAAGCACCGAAGCACGGAAGCCGCAGCTGAGACTTGCCTAATTGAGACATGGAAAAAAGGGGGCCTAAATATTTAGGCCCCTGGAAACGGCGAGGGGCATCCGGAAATTTTTGAGGGTCATGGGCCTGAAAAAAAATCTTGATCCAACCTCGATGGAGTTGCCGGAGATTGCACATCTCCAGCCGGATCTCGAGGCATCTCCGTTGAGCGACACGACGGTGGGCAAAGCGTCGGGGAAAAGGGTGTGGGCGAGAGGGCGAGTGCGGCGCAAGAGGAGCGCGGGGCGCGGCGCGCGGTCAGGGCTCAACCCTGGGCGTTGAAAAAAATTGGGGCGTTGGAAACCGTGGGCGGGGCGTTGGCAAGGCGTTGCAGCGTGAAAAAGAGCGGGAGCGCATCTCGAGTCCGGTCTCGAAGGGCGCGGGACGGGAACTGGTCGAGGGCAAAATTTCTGGGCGCCGCCGCGGCGCGGCCAACGCCGAGGGAGCGGGCCATCCTACCGCTAAGGACGCGCCTGCAGACGTGCGGGGTCTGGCAGGGTGCACCGAGCAGCCTCAATCATGATGGAGGTGGACGAACCGTCGCCGGCGACGATTGCGGCAACGACGGTCTTCAACATCCGGGAGCTGTCGCGGCTCATTTTTAGTGCAAAGTACGAGGCGTTTTTGGCATCCGTGGTGCACTGGCTGCGAATTTGCCGCGAAGTGGTGGGCGGGAGGCTTGTGGAGTCGTCGAAGCAGAAGCGGCGGCACATGCGAGCGCTGCAAGAAGCGGGCGGTTTCCATTGGGATCGTCAGGCGCAGTACCGGGAAATGCTCCGAGAGCTGGACGCGTTGGAGGCGAAGCGCGCGGCGCTGGTTTTGTCCATGTGCAAGGTTGACGAGCGGTGCTGGAAAAACTTGACGAGCGCTTCGTTGCGTCAGCGGCGGCGCGAGATGCACTTTGTGTCGGGGTCGAAGCTGAAGCAGCTGCGGACGGCGATGAAACACATTTTGGCCGGGACGCTGCACTACCCGCAGTTTTTGGCCGACGTGCCGGCGGCACGGTTTTACGCCGTGGAGGACAAGAAATTGACGCTCTACGACTACTTTGACTGCAAGGGCGAGGCGTTGCTCTACCAAAATGCGTTGCTGCAGGCAGCAGAGTCGCCCGCGGTTGCCAGAGGGTACGGAGTTGTTTAAATGGTGACTAATTCGGGGAGGAAGTGGTGCGGGGTAAGCCACGGCCGCGCTTCGCGCCTCTCGTCGGCGTCGGCGCGGACGTTGAGAAAGCCAAACTCGGCTTTGAGCGAGGTGAGATCGTGGCGCTTGCAGTAGTAGGAGTTGACGTACTTGAAGATGTTTGCGAGGATGCTGGCGTACTTGGGTCGAAATTCGGTGGGCACCTTGCGGACGGCAAAGGGGTAATACTTGAAGAGGCTGTCGTAAAGGCCGCGGATTGGCTCCTGGCGTCCAGATTGGGTCGCGCCGCCGCAGAGCCGGATCACGTGCGCGTGGAACATGGAGTAGGACGCGGTGTCGAGAAGGAGAGTGTTGAGGGGCGAAACGGCCCCGGGGTTTTTGCAGCTGGGCCCGCGGCGGTGCTCGGGAAGGGCGATGTAGGCGAGGACGAGGCGAACGAAAGCGTCGGGGTCGCCGGCTCTGGCGAAGACAATGTGCGTTTTCAGAAAGCGGTCGGAGGCGAAGGCCTTGTTGAGGGTCCGCGCGTGCAGGGCGAGCCCGAATTTCCGCGAGGACGGCTCCTTGAGAGGGGTCCAAGAAGCGTCAACCTTCGACCGAAGTGTCACAAGGTAGAAAAAGTCGGGAACGTCGATGTGAGCGACGCGTTGAAGGATGAGGGCCTGGAGATCGGGGGGGAGCGCCGTCCAGCAACGCGGAGCGTCGTCGGCCTCCATGACGATTGTGCCGGAGCGGAACGCTTGGACGGGACACGCCTTAGCGGCACGTGTGGACGGGAAAATTTTTAGAGGCCGCTACGCGAGGCGGACGACGGCCGGAAGCGGCGGGTCCTGGGTGCGCAACGCTTCGATTTCGCGCAGGAGCTGCGCGCGGTAGAGGGGATTCGAGAGAGGATTGTCGGGGTCGGACGAAGCGTCGAGCAGCCGGAGCATGCTGTAGAGCGTGCGCAGCTGCGTGCAGCGCTGCATGTGGCTGCTCGTTACGTGCACATGGTAGTGTGAACGGAGCGCTTTCCACGAGCAGGGTGGGCCGTCTGGAACGAGCGCCTTGTACTGCACGGCCAAGAGTTTCCAGCGCAAATTCGCTTCGGCCTCGTCCAGAGCGTGCCAGGGCTGGGCGTCGACAAAGGCGTCCAAGTCCTTGAGGCGGGCCGCCTGGGCGCACGCGGCGCAGTGGAGGCCGAGCGCCGGAACGTTCATATTAAAGAAAACCGCGCCGAGCTACGATTGAGTCGCAGAACAATGCGTGGCCGGATTCTACAGGAAGCGCTAGCGAGGGCGGACGGTGGCGGACCCTGCCCGCGTGGAGAGAAGAAAAAGTGCGCAAAGCAGCTCCGGCGTTGCGCGCGTTTCCGGCTCAATCGTGATGGTGACGATCCACCAAATGGTAGGGGCGCCGCGGCATTCGGCGGTCGGCGACGGTCCCACACCGAATCCAGAGTTGTTTCGCGAGTATCTCGACCTGTTACAGAGGACAACTTCTCTGCTGAAAAGGCTCGGGTTTGGGTCGAAGGACCTCGAAAAGGACTATCCGTGTTCCGTGGACCAGCAGATTCCGCGCTTGTGGTCGAACGCGTGCAAGGGGACTGGGCCGTTTGCAAATCATCCGGACATGGAGACCTTCTTTGGCAATCCTCGCGAGGTGGATTACTTGCGCGGGCTGTACGAAGAGGAGGGGGACGATCAGTTTCTTCGCCACATCGACCCCGTGGTCGACAAGTACGAATACGGCGTACTTGAGGGAGACTACAGGAGGAAACTAGCCTCGCACATTGCGCGCAAGGCGAGGGACGACGCGAAGGAGGCAATGCAAGTGATGGAGGAGCTGAAGGAGAAGATGCCGGAGATGCCGGAAATGGCGTACAAGACGGCGATGGAGTTGGCGAAGAAGATGAACGATCACGTGGAAGAGGGCTTTGGGCCAACCATGGAGGCGCTGGCCGCGCTCTGCAGCGTGCAGGAACAGCATTTCCAGCGGCTCATCAACTTTTACGCGGGGCGGACGCAGCACGTTGCCGCGTTGTTTGACGGGTTCCGCACGGCCGTGAGCAGTGGGGCGCAGATGTCGAAATGGCACATGGAGGCGTGCTCGGCAGCGCGCATCCTGTCGCGGGAGAAGGCGAGCGCAGAGATGCTGATCGAGAAGCAGGCAGCGCAGATTCGAGCGCAGCGGGCAAAGCTCGAGGAGCTGGAGGGCCGCGAGGAGATGGCGATGCAGCTGTTGGCGGCGACGCAGCAGCGCTTTGCGGCGCAGCGGCGAGAGCTCAGCGAGGCGGTGGAGAAGGGGCATGCGATGGAGCAGCAGGTGCAAGCGGTGGACCTCTTCGTCTCGGACGCAGAGGCGTGGAGGGAGGCGCGCGGACCGGGGCAAGCGCTCCACTGGCTTCGGTGCCGGATGCACGTTTGTCGGCATGCGAACGCGGTGACGCGCGGGCTGGGGACGGACTTCAACCCCGAATCCGATCCGGGAGGGCTCGAAGATTCCCACAAGCGGAATCGCTGCGAGCTGGCGCAGACGGACTTTGTGGATGCGGCGCACCTTCGCGAGGCGATCAAGCGCGCGCGGAAGCCTCGTGTGACGCAGGACACGGACGAGGTGATGCTGGAGCACCAGCTGAAAGAGCGGCCAGCGCCGCCGTTGGGAATGTGCGCGGTGGTGACGCACAACGCGTGCGTGAAGGCGCAGGAGCACTTGAAGGCGCGGCGCGAGGCGCGGGCCGAGGCGCGCAAGCAAGATCGGGCGGCTTCACCGGCGGCGGCGGAGCAGGGCTTTGGAGCGCTCCACGAGTACAATGGCCAAGTGTGGGAGGAGGGCGGGCACAGGATGGGCAGCTCGTTTTTCCCATTGGCGGAGGGTCAGCCGATGTCAAAGGTCGGCGCCCTCGGGGGAGAGATCGAGGAGGGGGTGTCGGCGCTGTGAGCGCGCTAAGATGTGTAGCGGCCGCCGGTAGTGTGTTGTGAAGAGGCTCAATCCGGAGCTCGGAATGTCATTGACCGAAGAGGAGCGCGAGCGACAGCTTCCGCCCGACTTTCAGCGCGCTCTGCAGGCGAATCGGGCGTACGACAGGGCCGTGCTCGCTGCGCTCGACAGTCCGCTCGAGGGGCGCGCCGCGCTTCGCAACCGAGTCGTTTCGTGCTCCGTGGCCGAGTACGACCCCAGGTATCTGCTCGAGCAGCCGCCGGAAGACGGCCATCTCTTGCTGTTTTTTGGGAATCCTGGCCTGGGCAAGACGGTGGCCTGCGATCGCCACCGCCTCGCCGAGGCTAACGTCTTCCAGCAGTCAAACTTCACGGTTGACGCGAGCGACGGGGCGACGCGGATCGCGATGGCCGAGTGGGCCCGCAGCCTGGAGCACCACTGCAGAGCGGGCAACCTGCACCAGATTGCGTACACCATAGGTCGCTGGCCGTCCATCGGGCGCATGGCGCAAGCAGCTCTGAGGCGGCGGACGTATCCGTTCCTTGCTGAGAGGGACGACGCTGAGGAGCTCTGCATGGAGCATGCGCGGAAAGTGGCTGAGGCGTACGTGGTGAACAATGTCACGAAAGGCTTTTGGTTTGGACGCCGCGACAACTGGCATGTGCGCGTCTTCGTCTTTTTTCACGGCACGACAAAGTTTCTGAAACGCCCTCGGAGCTGCAAGCCCGAGTTTCCGGTCGTGGGGGTCGGAGGCTCGCTGCGGCTTGACGTTGGGGTGCTCGTCTCGGGGATTCGTGCGCGGAAGCGGTGGCTGCGCGTCGGTCGGCATGCGCGCGTGGTTGCGGCGGCCGCGGCGGCGTTGCGGTCGCTGGGGAGGAGGGCAGAGCGCGCCCGCTAGGATTTGTGGACGCCGCCGGCGGTGTGTGTTGGGAAGGCTCAATCGTGCATCGATCCAAAACGTGAAAAATGCCCCGTGCCGACGGCCGCCTGTC
>CEQP01037175.1_pt1 | contig 10445 bp, 8 predicted proteins | sample 356291 | NCBI WGS metagenome assembly CEQP01 (sample SAMEA2621221, study PRJEB7988) | marine metagenome | isolation source: saline water (ENVO:00002010), including | reverse complement strand
CGTAAAAATTTATTAACACTAAAATAGTTATATTTAATAATAAGAATTATTCCACTTTAATTGATTTTTAATATCAGACACTGATGTTTTTTCATCAATAATAATTAATTCAACATCATTCATTTCAGCAAAATCAATTAAATGGTCAACTTCTAAATCAAAAGTTAAACAGGTATGATGAGAGCCTCCACATAAAATCCAAGAATGTGCTGCAATATCTAAATTTGGCGATGGTTTCCAAAGAGCTCTTGCCACTGGAAGGTTAGGTAAATTTTCTTTTATTTCAACTGATTCAACCTTATTTACAATCAATCTAAATCTTTTTCCCAAATCAATCATTGATATATTAAGCGCTGATCCTTTTTTTGAATCAAACACCAACCTAACTGGATCATTTTTTCCACCAATACTCAAAGGGTGGATCTCACATGATATATTTCCATTAGAAATTGATGGACAAACTTCTAACATATGAGAACCTAACACCAAACTTTCATTTGAGTTTAAATGGTAAGTGTAATCCTCCATAAATGAGGTTCCACCATTTAAGTCATAAGTCATTGACTTGATTATTCTTACTAAAGATGCAACCTTCCAATCACCTTCAGCCCCAAAACCATAACCATCATTCATTAGCCTTTGCACTGAAATTCCAGGCAATTGTTTCAAATTGCCTAAATCTTCAAAAGTATCTGTAAATGCAGCATAACCACCATCAATCAAAAAATTTCTTAAAGCTAACTCTATTAATGCTGCATCTTTTAAATCTTCATTTCTTCTTCCATTATACATCAATTCATCACTGACTTTATAATTTTCATAATATTCATCTAGCAGAATATTAATTTGTTTATCACTAAATGACTTTATTTGATCAGATAATTTACTAATTCCAAAACCATTGACATCAATGTTGAATCTAATTTGAGCATCAATCTTGTCACCTTCAGTAACTGCAACGTTTCTCATATTATCACCAAATCTAGCAACTTTCATTTTTTTCATTTCCATTGTTCCAATGGCTGCTCTATTCCATTTTGAAATTTTATTAATCAATTCACTATTTTTATAATGTCCAACAACTATTTTTCGAGGAATATTCATCCTAGAAGTTATATAACCAAATTCTCGATCCCCATGAGCTGACTGATGAATATTCATATAATTCATATCTATTGAATCCCACGGAATATGTTGATTGTATTGTGTATGTAAATGTAAAAGGGGTTTTGCAAGCGTTTTCAAACCATCAATCCACATTCTAGATGGAGAAAATGTATGCATCCAACAAATAATCCCTATGCAATTAGAATTATTATTTGCTTCAGTAAATAAATTCTTTATTTCATTTGTGCTCTTTAAGATTCCTTTAGAAATAATATTTGTTATTATAGAGGAATTTGAGTTTAGGGATTTTGATATAGCAACTGAATTGTTTTCAATTTCAATGAGAGCAGAATCACCGTACAAATTTTGAGTACCAGCTATAAACCATATTTCATAATTCTTGAAATCCATTTATAAAAAAACTATCCTGAAAAATATATGTAGGCAAATAATATTAATAATAAAACAACAATGGTCATTACAATATCATTTGTAGAAACGCTTGAACGGTCCTTATTTTTTTGATCGTCTGATAGTGTAAAAAAAGTAAGTCCTTTAATACTTTTTTTATCTGGTTCTTCAGTAAAATAACTTACAACAACCATAGTTATTGCACTTACAATAAAAATAAGGAGGCTATAGTATTGAAAAAAAATATTATTAACCACCCAAAAGAAAGTACCTTCTTTGTAAGAAAAATCAGACATTAGTGAAACTGGAGTATCTACTGCTAATCTAAACAAACCCATTATAAAGCCTATAGTTAGAGCAGATAAACAACCTTTAGCATTTAAACGTTTATTAGCTACACCAAAGAAAAAAACTGTAAAAATTGGAGGTGCTAAATAACCCTGCACAGATTGTAAATAATTATACAATCCTCTACTTCCCTGGATAACTGGAATCCACATTAATCCAATAAAAATCATTATAATAGTGGCTATTCTGCCTACTTTTACTAATTCTTCTTGACTCGACTTAGGTTTTAATTTTGAATAAAAATCCATTGTAAATAAAGTAGATGATGCATTAAAAACACCAGCTAAGGAACTCATTAATGCAGCCAACAATCCAGCAACAACCACCCCTCTAATACCTATGGGTAAAACAGCAGAAACAAGTAGAGGGAATGCTTGCTGTGCATTTTCATTAATTGTTTCTCCATTACTATCAAGTAAAACATTTGAAATCATATCAATCTTACCAGTTTTTGCAAGAGCAATACATATCATACCAGGTATAATAAATATAAATACGGGCAATAATTTTAAAAAAGCTGCTGCAATTGTACCTTTTCTTGCTTCACTTAAATTTGAAGACCCTAATAATCTCTGAACAATATATTGGTCAGTACACCAATACCATAAACCAATGATAGGAGCAGCAAATAACATTCCAAGCCATGGATAATCAGAATTAAAATACCATGCCATTACATTTTCATTTTTTATGGGAGACCATGTACCAATCATTCCATCTGGAACCAATGGTCTCCATAAATTAAACATTTCTGAACCAAGAACCGTTCTAAGTTCAGACCAACCACCTAATGCTTGTAAGCCAAAAAATGTTACTAATATTGATCCAAAGATTAAAACAACTGTTTGAATAGCTTCAGTATATGCAACAGCTTTTAATCCACCTAAAACAGTATACAAACCAGTAAAAACGATAATTATAATTGAACCCAACCAAAAACTATCTAAACCAAGAAAATTCAAATCTGGGAGTAAGACACCAAAAACAATTCCACCTGCAAATATACCGACAGCAACTTTTGTTAAAACATAAGCCACTAGAGAAATTAAGGAAAGAAGCCATCTAGCTGTTGATGAAAATCTTTTTTCTAAAAACTCAGGCATAGTAAATACTTTAGAACGTATATAAAACGGAGCCATCACCCAGCCTAAAATTAATAAACACCATGCATGAAGTTCATAATGTGCCATTGCAACGCCATCAGTTGCACCAGAACCTGCTAATCCAACTAAGTGTTCTGAACCAATATTTGAAGCAAAAATACTTGCCCCAACAACAAACCAACTCAAATTTCTTCCTGCTAAAAAATATTCATCAGAGTTTTGTTTTTGCTGATTAGTAACTTTCCAAGCAACAAATAAAATTATTGCAAAATAAATAAAAATTATTACCCAATCTAGTATAGCAAGTGTGCTTTGCATAAATTCAAGTTAAGATTTTTTTTACAAAAATGCTTGTTTTTTGTCTTTGAATTCAAAGTAAAGAACAAAAAAAAAGCCTCAAAAGAGGCTTTTTTTTAATAAGAAGAAATTAATTATTCACCAGCTACAGAAGCTTTTCTATAATCTGTCACAAGTTTTTTAATCTCACCAACTGCTTTTCGTGCCCTACTACCAGCGGCTTTATTTCCATTCATATTTTTTTCATGCTCAGCTTCAAAAGTTTCATAGTGAGCTTTAATTTGATCAAAAAGTTGTTTTGTTTTTGACATATCTATCCTTTTATTTAAAATGTTATTAAAAATTAATTGAGAGAAATTAGTGTTATTTCATCGAAGATAAAAAGTAATTATTTATTTTTTTTAAATCTATACTTTGAAAAAAAATTAGGTTCACTTACAATTAAAAGATCATGGTTTTTATTATAGAAACTCAATCCTTCAGGTTGATACATTTCATCAACATTAAGCGAACCAAGTATTTCTCCAGTCTTATAATTTATATCAATTATTTTTTTGCTTTCATCACTCAAAACTAATACCCTGCCTGATCTATCATCATAAAGTGCTCCTGAAAGATCAGTAAATATACTATCATCCCATTTATTGATATCAAAAGGAACAATTGGGTCAATTGTTTTTTTATTAGTTTTTAAATCGGTTAGTTGAAAATAATAAAACACCATTGGATTTTTTTCTTTAACACTAAAGAAAATATTTTCTCTTTTGTCAAAAGCTAGTCCTTCGGGTCCTTTATTCCCTGTATGATCCATATATTTAATTTTATTAAAATTTTTACTATTTATTGAAATATCATTTTCACCTAAAGGTATATTGCCTAAAAATAAATAACCTTCTTCATTTATAATTCCAAATTCTTGGTTTCCAAGGTATACTATATCCTCACTATCCCCAAAATCTTTTCCATTTATAGTTCTAATAAGATTCATATTTGTGTCTGATTCCCAAATGGTATTATGTCTGTTCTCAATGAAAAATAAAGTTTCAGTATTAAAGTTTAAAGTAACGCCAGATAGATCTCCAGCTGTTATCCATTCAATTTCTCTAGATTTAATTAAAGGGGTATAATTATTTAAGGGGCTATCATACTGTAAATTATTATCTTGACTAGAATTTGAACAAGAAATAAAAACTAAAATTAAGAAAAAATTATAATATTTATTTATTTTCACATTATAAATTAACAAATTAGTTTTTGAATGTAAATTTGAAACATAAATTATTTTAATATGAAAAAAGAGATTTTATATAATATTATAGATAGAAAAATACTCATTGATAAACTTAACAATGAAACATTTAAACGAAAAACCTGTTCATTTTACAAATACGTCAAAATTGTTAATCCAAAAAAAATAAGAGATGATTTATATTTAAATTGGTCAAAATTAGAAATTTTTGGAAGAATTTACATTTCAAAAGAAGGAATAAACGCTCAATTATCCTGCCCTATACATAATTGGAAAAACTTTATTAAAGATCTTAATCGTATAAATATTTTCAAAGATATTTCCATAAAAGAAGCAATAGTTGATGGACAATCATTTTATAAACTTACAATTAAAGTAAGAGATGAAATTGTCTCTTATGGATTACAAAAAAATCAATATGACATGAAAAAAACAGGTAAACACATAAACTCCCATGAGTTTAACAAAAAAATTGAAAATGAGAATACAATTTTAATTGATATGAGAAATTATTATGAAAGCGAAGTTGGAAGATTTAAAAGTGCCATAATACCTGACCAGGAAACATCAAAAAAACTATTACCTCAAGTAAAGAAAATCTTAAAAGGAAAAGAAAATAATGAAATATTAATGTATTGCACTGGTGGAATAAGATGTGAAAAGGCTAGCTCATATCTAATTAAACAAGGTTTTAAAAATGTAAAACAATTAAAAGGCGGAATAATACAATATGCTCATGATCAAAAAAAATATAATTTTAAATCTAATTTCATTGGAAAAAATTTTGTTTTTGATAGAAGAATGAGTGAAAGAATCACTAAGGATGTAATTGGTAAATGTCATATATGTAACAGTCCAGCTGATAATCATGTTGACTGCAAGAATGATTCATGTCATATATTATTTATTCAATGTGAAGAATGTAATAAAAAATTTAAAGGATGTTGTTCTAAAGAATGTAAAGATTTTTATTTACTTCCAAAAGCAAAACAACAAGAATACAAAAAGAACTCAAATAAAATTATTTCTAAAACTATCAACTCTACTTCCATTAAACCAAGATTAAATTCAATCACAAGGAGATATAAAATTGAACAATAAGTACTTTTATAAAATTCTAATCTTATTAACGATTCCTTTAATTATTTCTTTGAAAAATGCGAATGAAAACAATTATTATATTAAAAATCAATATCCTTTAAAAAGCACACCTTATTCAGAACTCCCATTGGGTTCGATTAAACCCAATGGTTGGTTAAAAAATCAATTAGAAATAATGGCGAATGGTTTAACGGGAAATTTAGATAGTGTATATAGTAAAGTTATTGGTGAGAGAAATGGATGGCTTGGTGGTGATGGTGATGGATGGGAAAGAGGTCCATATTGGGTCGATGGTTTGCTTCCATTAGCGTATTTATTAGATAATGAGAAATTAATTGAAAAAACAAAACCATGGATTGAATGGAGCTTAAATAATCAACAAGAAAATGGGTATTTTGGTCCTATACCATTTGAAACTGAACCAATTAAAGAACAAGGATTACAAAAGGTGAATCGACGAGATTGGTGGCCACATATGGTAATGTTAAAAGTTTTAAAACAATACTACATGGCCACAAATGATAAACGAGTCATTGAATTAATGACAAATTATTTTAAATATCAACTTAAAGAATTACCTAAGACACCATTAGATCATTGGACTTATTGGGCTAATCGAAGAGGTGGCGATAATTTAATGATTGTATATTGGTTATATAATATTACAAAAGAACCTTTTTTATTAGAACTAGGTGAAATTTTATTTAATCAAACCCATCCCTGGACAGATCATTTTTTAAAAGGAACATTAATTGATCATAATAGCTTTCATTGTGTGAACCTTGCACAAGGAATGAAGCAACCTATTATTTATTATCAAAAAGATTCTGATGAAAAATATATAAAAGCAGTAAAAAAAGCTTTAAGTGATTTAAAAAAATATCATGGTCAACCACAAGGTATGTACGGTGCTGATGAGCACTTACATGGTAATAATCCAAATCAAGGATCAGAATTTTGTTCTTCGGTTGAATTAATGTTTTCATTAGAAAAAATGCTTGCTATAACTGGTGATACACAATTTGCAGATCATTTAGAATTAATAACTTTTAATGCTTTACCAGCTCAAGCAACTGATGATTTTAATAATCGTCAATATTTTCAATCAGCAAATCAAGTAAAAATTACACGTGCTAACAGAAATTTTGAATGGAATCATGGTCATAAACAAACGGATGCTGTTTTTGGAAAATTTACTGGCTATCCATGTTGCACATCTAATATGCATCAAGGTTGGCCTAAATTTACACAAAACTTATGGTACTCTACTGATGATAATGGTCTTGCAGCATTAATATATTCACCAAGTACAGTAAATGCAAAGGTATCTGATGGAATAGACATCAAATTTACTGAGACCACAAACTATCCATTTGATGACAAGATAAGATTTTCTTTTGAATCAAAAAAGAATGTTAAATTTCCATTCCATCTCAGAATTCCTAAATGGTGTAAAAATCCAGTATTAAAAATTAATGGTAAAAAAACTAATTTTGATGTTTCAAATCAGATTATTAAAATTAATAGAAAATGGAAAAATGGAGATTTTATTGAACTACAACTTCCTATGGAAATATCTATAAGTAGATGGTATGAAAATTCTTTGGCTGTTGAGCGAGGGCCTTTGGTTTATGCATTAAAAATTGATGAAGAATGGAAGAAAATTAATAATACAAAAGATCCTGAGGTTTATGGTGAATACTACTACGAAGTTTTTCCAAAATCAGATTGGAATTATGGTATTTTATATAATTATAAAACAGGTTTGAATAATTATGAAATAATAAAGAAAAAATTCACTGACAAATACCCTTGGAATATTAAAAATGCTCCAATTGAAATAAAAGTAGCAGCAAAGAAAATAAACGAATGGAAAATATACAATGATACTCCAGGTCCTATTCCTTATAGCCATCCATGGGAATTTGATAATCCTGGAAATTCTACAATTGTTAATAATTTTCCAAGTAACGAACCAATTGAAATGATTACATTAATTCCATATGGATGTACAACACTCAGAATAAGTGAATTTCCAATTGTTAGATAATTAGGAAGTTAGTTCTGACCAATTACCTTTAATTGCAATGGTTTGACCATTTGATTGTAAATTGACAAAAAGAGTAGTGCCAACTGGAGAAAAACAAGCACCTGCAAATTCGGATCCACTATAATTATTTTCAGCAATTATATATGGAATTCCAGTTTTTGACATTCCCCACAATCTATTGATATCTTCATTATCTTCACATATGATAAGGTCTCCCCACGGAGCAACAGAAATATTATCTGGCATGTTTAACATATCATTATTAGAAACTTGATACCAAAGTTCTAATATATTTGAACTTGTATCTATTCTCCAAATTTGACCTTTTTTGAGTGGACCACCAGTTGTACAAATAAAATATATGAAATTATCATTTTGAACTATTCCTTCAGTTCTAGCAAAGATTGAAGCTCCTAAGCTAGCTCCTTTTAATCTTAGAATATCCTTGGATGGATCGGGGTCATCAATTGGTATCCATTTAATATTAAATTTTTCTCCAATATTTATTTTATTTTCATTCCAATTTCTTGTATCTTGATCATTAGAATTAGTAGTAGACAAATAAAATAATTTTCCCTTTTGAAGATTTTGATACTCTTTTGGAGAAAACATATATAACATACCATCATTTCTATCTTCAGTAAGATATAAATTTCCATTTAATCCAAATGCAACAGCTTCATGGCAAAAACGTCCTAGTGATTTCAATGGTTTTGGTGTCTGTACTAAAGGTTCAAGTGATGGTTTAACCTCAAATACATATCCATGATCAATATTCTTTGAAGTTCGTTTATTGATTGTTTCTTCACAAGTTAACCATGAATTCCATGGAGTAACTCCTCCTGCACAATTTTGTTTGGTTCCACTTAAACTAAGATACTGTTTTTCTATTTGAGAATTTTTCTCATCGAAAATTATTGAAGTTGTTCCACCGTAATATTTTGGGTCATAATGGTTGTTTTTGAGCATTTTAATATCTTTTTTAGGTGAATTAAATGGACTTAGTTTCCATCCATCATAAAACTGTAATTCATGATTCCTAATGAGAATAGTTTTATTTTGATAGGAAAAAGCTCCCATCCCATCTGCCAAACCAGGCACCTTAAAACCATCATCCATTTTATCTCCATAAGTTGAAATAATTTTATAATTTAATGAAGGATGAATATCTAATATCTTTTTTGGATCTTTTTTTAATTTTTTGTTGGATATTTTAGAAAAACTCTTGGCTAAAATTGACTGAGAATTAAGTGCAAGATGTAAAAATCCAAAGGACAAATAACCAGTTTTTTTTAAAAATGTTCTACGAGAATTATTATACATTGATTAGCCTCCAAAGTAAATAATAAGGATATAGTTAATTATAAAAAATCGTAAATAATTGATCTCAATTTATGGATCATTTTTTTGGAATGTGGAATAGATCTTGTCATAAATAGACCATATAAATTATTTTCATAATCTATCCAAAAATGATTATTGTGGTACCCAGCAAAACGATAAATACCTTTAGGAGCATTCGAACCATCAAATAAAGGTTCGTTTAATATAAAAAGAGAAAATCCAATATCCCATCCTGTATAAAAACCATTGTCATAACGATCTTCTGTATAAGGTTTAGTCATAATATCAAATGAATTTGGAGATAAAATTTCTATTTCATCAAACTTGCCCTTGTTTAATAACATTTCTGAAAATTTCATCATGTCAGGTATTGTGCTTACAAGTCCACTTCCGCCAAAATGACCATTACCCTCTTCTAAATAAGAATTTTGATCAAGTTCGAATGTAAAATATCTCTCATTATCATCTTTAACATGAAGAATTTGAAAATACTGTCTTTCATAATCAGTAATGAAAAATTTTGTGTTAGTCATACCAATTGGAATAAAAATGTTTTGATTTAAAAAATCATAAAATGTTTGTCCAGAAACAATTTCAATTACTCTTCCTAATATATCATAACTTGCACCATAGAGATATTCACTACCTGGTTCAAATTCAACTGGATAATTAGACACATCTTTAACAAACTTATCAAGATCATTATAAATATTGTCTCTAGCAGGATAATTTTTACTATTTGGATAACCTGAACGATGTGTCATTAAATGAAAAATAGTTATTTCATTGTTACATCTATATAAATTACCCTTACTATTTTTACACATAGTATTTTTAAAATATGGTATATAATCAGAAAGTTTATCATCAAATGAAATCATTTCACGTTCATATAAAATCATCATTGCAATACCGGTTATGGTCTTTGTAAGTGACCAAATTGGAAATATGGTTTGATTATTTATAACCATATCCTCAGGAAAATTTGTATTTACAGTTGAATTGACTATAACTTCTTGATCCTTAAATAAAACAAAAGAATTGCTTCCTAAAATTTCATTATTAATCAATAAATTTTGATATTCAACAACTTTGTCATTCAAAGATTCAAAATCTTTACTATTACTTGAACAAGAAAAAAACAAAAGAGTTAATAAAAATAATTTTATTTTCATAATTATCTCAAATCCATAACTTCTAATATACCTTCACCTTCAAATTTTTTTTCACTAATGATCAATTCTGTTTCTGTTAAAAATCTAGTATAAGTTGGATCAATAGTTGACATTTGAAATATAGATTTTATAGGTCCAGGAACATTACCCCTATCAAAAAGATTAGTTTCGTCGATTACATTATTACTACTAAAAGTAAGCTTAACATCAGACTTCTTGCTTTTTAAAATAAAAACTTTATTTGGATATTCATTATTTTT
>CEQP01316910.1_pt1 | contig 10452 bp, 13 predicted proteins | sample 356291 | NCBI WGS metagenome assembly CEQP01 (sample SAMEA2621221, study PRJEB7988) | marine metagenome | isolation source: saline water (ENVO:00002010), including | reverse complement strand
CCGATGTTTGTCCAGTGGTAGCATAATTTATACTTGCTGACTGCGTAAAGTTCGTAATGTTCGTATCAGAATAAGGAAATAATCCAAATACCTTGATATCTTTTTTCTTTTTAGGCTTTGTGTCGAATTGATTACCTGTCTCGACATCTTTCTCACCAACTAATACTTTAATTTGAAGACCAAACAATATTCTTCTAATTAACTCATCATTCAAATATTGCTCAGACATTACTTTCTGAAAATCAATCATCCAGTCTTCTATTTGAGCTCCTGCTGTCATAGTGTCTGCAACAACTCTATTCTTAGATTCAATCTCTGCTAAATCAACTTTAATTCTTGTTATTTCCTTTTCAAGAATGTCGAATTGCTCTGACTCATCAGCTTGAGTGATGTGACCTTTGATAGTTAGCTGAATCAACCTTTTCTTTTCATCCATTTTAGATTTTAAGGCTTGTTTGAGTTGATCTATCCTGTTCTCTATGTCAGGCATCATGCTCTTTTGGTTATTTGCTAAATGCTCCATGATTGCTTTAGGATGTTTCATTATTTCAAGAACCTGATTCTTAATAATTGGTTCAACCTTTTCGATTCTAATGTTTGTCGTGTCGCATCTATCAGGTGAACCTTTAGCCTTTGCGTTGTTAGGACATCGATAATATAAGAACCGACCTTTTTGCATTGATGCTCCAACCATTTTGCTATTGCAGTTCTCACAAAAGATAATTCCTGATAGAAGATATTTTCTGTCTACTCTATAAGTCTGTCGAGACTTCAACATCATATTAGCTCTTTCAAATAATTCATCTGATACTATTCGAGGTGAAAAATCATCCATGATTATCCATTCCTCTTTCGGTCTAATGATTACCTTAGTCTTACTAATTCTTTTAGTCTTTCTGAATATTGATTTTCCAATATATGACTCGTTTTGAATCATATGGGTCATAACTCTAGGATTCCATTTGCCACCTTTAAAGGATGGGATATTCTCAGCATTTAATGACTCAGTTATTTTATGCCTTGATTTACCTGATGCAGTTTCCTCAAAGATTCTTTTAACGATAGGGGATTGCTCAGGATTAATAATTCTCTTGCCACCTGATAATAATTTACCTGTCTTCTTATCAAGTTTCTTGTCTTCATAGATGTAGCCATAGCAACCGATTCCAGTTCCTTGAGGAGCTTCTGAATTAATAGCTAATTTAGTCTTAGCTCTTTCAGTTCTCTCTAGAAATTGCTTTCTTTCCTGACCTGCTGAAATTGTCATCAAGTGGTCTACTAATGAACCTACATCACCACCTATTCTGTCTGATTTCACAAAGTCTACATCAGCACCATTTTTCTTGATATTAGCTAATAGCTCAAGATATTTATATGAGTCATTTTCTTTAGGTCTAAATAGTCTGTCAGGTACTAAGGCAACTATCATATTAATCTCACCTCTTGCAGTAGCCTCTTTCAATTTATTGAGCTCAGGTCTGTCGATAGTTGTACCTGTCATTTTCTCTGCTAAGACATAATCTTCATTAATCTCATAACCTTTATCTCTTGAGTAGTCTCTAGCCTCTTTTATCTGAGTTTCAAGAGTTCCTTCATCTTTCTCATCATCAACTGATACTCTTGCATAAATCCCAGTTATTATTTTTTTCTCTTCCATGTTAATCTCCTATCCTTAATTCGTTGAATTTTTCATCCAATCTTTTTATAAATCTTTCAAATGTTTCCTGCATACTGGTAAAGACTATTTCTGCTAGTCTAGACTTCCTATAAAACTTTCTTTCTAATAAATATTTAAAGTATTTGTCATTATCTTTTTTCTGAAATTCACTAACAGCATATTTACGGTCAAAAGGGTTGTCAGTGAAACTTATTGAACCTGTCTGTTCCAGCAACATCTTTGTTATGTTTTCAGACATAATTAATCCGACATATTCTCTTATGTGTCTTCTGCCTAAGTCAGCATTTGAATATTTGCTATACACACTGGTCAAGCTATTGCCGAAAAATCTCCATGAGGCATTTACTATCTCAGATTCATTTAATCCGAGCTCTCTACCTATATGAATGACAGCTAAAATGATGCAGTCTTCATTTACTGCAAAGTTCAATCCTGCTAACTCAAAACCTATATCTAAATCATATTTATAATCAGGTTGTATCTTCTTAAATGTTTCTTTTAGGTCTACAGCTATATCAGGTCTCAGAGACAGATAAATTAGTAGCAACTGATCTGTTATTTTAATATCTTCTTTCTTAGGTCTACCGAATTGATACTGCTCATAATATCCGATGTTATCTAGCATCCAAAGAGTTGATAAAACTGCTAAGTCCATCCTAGTTTCTCTGTCTGCAGGGTATCTTCTACCGTTTGCATAATTCTCAACAACTTTTCTTCTAGATTGATAATTAATTCCCATGTTGTTGCAGAACCATTGAACCGATGGAGCAAATGACCTCTTCTGAGGATTTGTTAAGCCTAGAATGTTATGCAACGAATTTCGTAGCTCAGGATTATAGTAACCTTGAAGTTCTTTATTCTTTCTCATGCCTTGATAGATATATTTATCTACCTTTATGCCTTTGGGTTTCAATTCAGCTAGAATACCTATCCAGTAATAAGATAGTGCACCTAGTGAGCTCGTAATGTTCGTAAAGCTCGTATTGTGCGTATCTGAATCAGCAAATTCTCTTAATATTCTTGTAATTCTATTTGGAGCTAAACCAGTTATCTCAAATATCCTATCTGTTAGTTCAATAGCGTCATATCCATCGTCTGAACCTGCTATCAGTAGGGTGGCTAAGTCTAAAATCCTAGCTTTCATCAAAGGTCTTTTGACATTATCTCCATACGTATTTTCTCTAATCATTTGAGCTGTATTATCCTCATCCATGAATTGATTAGTCTGACTCTTGTCATATGGGTCGATATTCAACATATCGAGCTTTCTTTGATTTCTTTTTAATCTATTTGGCTTACTTTTAGCCATTTTTCACCTTTTTCTCTATCTTAGAGACTTGTTTTCACTGTCCTTATTTAGCAGTTTTGCATAAACCTTATGGTCTCTTTTTACATAAAGTATCAAGAATTAAACTTAATTTCAACATATTTTAGAGCTCATTACATATATTTATACAACAAAATACATATCCCATACAGTAAGAATATACAACAAATTATATATTTGCAATATTACTTTGCAGAAAGGCTTTTTATGACTGGTGAGTTTGATTCCGTTCTCTTAGAGGGTGGATTGAAGAAATTATCTGAGATTACAGGTATGCATCGAGACAGAATCGTTAGGGCACATAAAAAAGGGCAACTTCCTTTTATCAAGAAAGTAGGCTCTCAATATGTCGTATTTAATGACGGTTTGAATAAGTGGTTAGCTAACTCAGGAGAAACAGATGGACAATAAATTTGAGTCTCCTGAGGCTGATGTGACTTTTTACTTTAAGTCAGGAGAAAGAACCAAAAATTTCGATGATGTAATGATTGAAATTTCAAGGCTAGTTAATGAAAGCAGAAAGCAGAGAATAGAGCAGAAGAAAGAGAGTCAAAATGACGACAGCAAATAAATCTTTGGTCTTGCCAAATCAAGATCAAAAAACTTGTAAAGAATACGGTAGAGAATTAATTAATATAGGGGTTGATGTCATTCCGATGCATCTATCTCAAGATACTAATTCTGAGACAAAAAAGTATACTAAAAAACCTTTAGTTTCATGGAAACAATATCAGGAGAAAAAAGTCTCTCTTGAAACCTATGATGAGTGGTGCAACAAGTTCAATGATGACGTATTTAATGGTCTAGCTATTATAGGTGGTAAGCAAATTTATGCCTTAGATATCGACAAAGATTATGACGATGCTTTATTACAAAGATTATGGGATTTGGGAACAGCATCCTATGAAACTGAAAGAGGCTATCATTTTCTAACTTTAGAGCCTGTTCCGTCAGCTGATGCTATCTATAAAGATAATCATGTAGGTGAGTTCTTAGGTGCAGGGCATATAATCGTCATTCCACCATCTGCAGACAGGATTTTTCTAACAACAACTATCTATAATTCAAAATTTCCCAGTCTGGTCAAACCTAGAGAACCTGAGGTTAGTTTTGTACCTGATTTCAATAAGTTGCAGAGCTTTAAAAGTTCAGTTCCCAACTTTAAGACAGCTGTATTCAATCCTCAAGAAAAATGGCTTGATGGTAGCAGAAACAATGAATTATTTAAGTATTCAATGAGAGTCATAAATGACTATGACAATTTTGAAGAATATCAGAATCAAATAATGAAAATAAATGACGAAAATTGTGAACCACCTTTACCATTCGATGAAGTGAGACAGATGGTTCAAACTAACTGGAAGAAAGTGCCTGAGTATCAAGAAACCAAACCAAAGACTAAAACATTCCATCCATTTTTATCCTTGACTGACGTTAGGTCTGCATCACAAATTTATGATGACCATTTTATTAATAAATATGAATCATTTTTCGAGGGTGCAGACGTGACGTTCAGAGTAGCCTCAGCAATAGCTATTTTATCCTCAGCAATCAATCCAACAATTACATTCAATACAGGTCAGAAGAATACATCTTCAATATGGGTCATGCTAGTAGGTGGTTCATCAACAACATTCAAATCAACTGTTATCAGTGATGCTGAGAGAATGATGATTGATGCAGGTATGGAAGAGGTGAAATTACCTGATACTTTCTCACCTGCTAGACTAGAAAATTCTATGTCTGAAAGAGACGGTAGACCTAACATTCATATGCATAAAGAATATGCAGGATTCTTACAACTTTTATCTCAAGATAATTCCTCAGGATTATCAAACCTAATGATTAGATTGTGGGATGGTGATGAAATAAAAAAAGAGCTTGTAGGTAGAGACAATAAACCTAAAACAGATGAAGAGGGGAATAGCTATCGAGAGCCTGAGGTTTATAAGGCTAGTAATCCTCATTTGAGTTCTTTAGTGGGTATTCAAACTGATAGATTTACAACTGCTATGAGTCAGAAACAATTATGGGATGGCTTTCTTTTGAGATGGCTAATAGTACCGTCAGAAAATCCTAGAAGAAAAAAATTAAGTGAGCTAAGAGCTCTTTCAATAGATTCATCAGCACGGAATGATTTAGTTCAACAACTTTCAATTATTTTTCAACAAAATAGAAGTTCATCTTTCAGTCAGGATGTTGATTCTGATGCCTTAGATTTATTAGACGAATATTCTGATTATATTTATGACCAAATAGATAATTTACCTGATGGAGATATAGGTAAAAATCTCTTTGGAAGATATAAGACTCAAGCTGAGAAATTATGTCTAATAGTTTCAAGGTCTAGAGGGTCTAATGAGATAACAGTAGACGATGTTAGATATGCAATTTGTCTGAATGAAATATTTAGAATAAAGACTCATAAATTTCTTGTTTCTAATGCAGTATCAACTCTTGAGACCAATATGAATAAAGTTATCAAGTTTCTAGATAAACAAGACGGTAAGTCTGCATCAAGAACAGAGATAAACAGAGGAGCATCAGGTATGAGCAGAATTGAGTCTCAGAAGATGTCTCAGCTAGGCGACAAACTTGAGGAGATGGGATATGTCACGAGGACAACCATTAAGAATAAAGAAGTTTGGACATTGATAGACAAACTTGAGGATGATTCAGCATCAAAGTATTCAGAAGATCTTATTAAAACATTATTCTCAAAAGGTGGAATTTAGTGGCTCAAAAATTACCTGGATCTAAATACAAAACTAATGCCGATAAAGGTATTGATATAGTAAAGAACCTCATCAGCATCGAGGTTGATAATACTATCAAAATTTTAGTTCCTAACTTTCCTTTTGAAACTAACTTTTATGATACGAAAGATTGGCACGTTGAGGGTTATCTTACTCAAGCCATAAAGGACATAATAGAGCCTCAGAAAAAAGAATTGATTAGAGCATCAAAGCTCAGATGGATTAGAAACTTTTTAATCTTTCAGCAGAATGAATTAGAAGAATCAGCTGAGGACACTTTGGTCAAAAGTAATTATGATTATTTAGACCTTGATGAATTCAATGACAGACTTCAATCTTTAGAGCATAAAGACTGGAAGAGATACTTTGAATTTAAAGATACTTTCTGCATCCATAACCATACCGAAAATAAGAAGTGTAATAATTCCTTGTTTCCTTGTAGAGCTTGTTTGATTAAAGATAAGATGACATTCCCATTATTCAAACCATCATCAAGAGTATTGAGGATTAACTAATGGCTAAACAATACAAGAGGATTGATGAAGTAATCATTTTAGGAATAGGGGATTGCTTTAAGCCGTATGTAGATATGAACGATGATAAAGAAGTTCTGTTTATCCATGAGAGTCCTGACCAGTGTTCAGCTTGTAATAACTATTGGAGGAATATTGAAACCGATGGCTAAGACAAAAAGAAATCATTACTGGACAGACAATCAGCTCAAGAGACATCGAAAGAGTAAGATCATCAATGCTCTAGAAAGAAGAGATGAAGAGTACATGAAAGAGAGACAGAAGAAGATATCAAGGTTGTTACCTAATAGTTTATTTGCTGAGGCTAGAATTGAGTTTATTTCAGATAAGCCTAATAACAGCAGTGATATGAATACACTAAACAATCAGCAGGAGGGTCTTAAAAAGCATCCAAATAATAAGGGAGATAAGAAATGATTGAAACTAGCATGGAGTTAGGAGACTGGATGAAAGTATTAGGTGTTTCACTCGTAGGTTTAGCAGTAAGCCTATACGTACTATACAAAGCCACGAGAAATAAAGATTGATGTAACTGAGAATCGATTGCATTGACTAAAAATATCGAAAAAGGTTTGTGGGATTATTTATATATATATATAAATAATCCTAAAAGAAAATAAATAAAAGAAAAAGACGATTCAGAAAAGTAGAGAATAAGTTGAGAGATTATAAGCAAAGCAGACTAAAAGTGAATAATGAGCTGATGGAAATATCAGGTCTATCAAACTTTATATATATCAAAGGTAATATGACTGCAGAGCCTTATTATAAAGAGCTGAAAAATGATAGTTATTTATCAAAGTTCTTTGTCACCGTATCAGAACAGAAGATCAATAATAAAACTGGTGGTACTTATTATAAGAAAGATACATTTGCAGTTACTTTCTTTGGCAAAGAGTTTCATAGATATGCTCTCGAATATGGAGCAGGTACAGGGATGAAGATTGAAGTGATGGGAAATTTCTATATCAATACTACAAAGCTCAAGAACGGTAATGTGAGATATCATCCAAACATTGAGGGAGTAGAGCTGAGGCTAGATGATGCTGACAGCATAGCTAGAATAGATATGCCTGAGTTATGGCTTACCGAAGAGCCTGAGGTTGCTGAGGATGAAGATAAATCAAAGCCAGTAAGCAAAGAAGATAAGAGGAATGATGTTCTTAGAAGATTTAGAGAGTCTCAGATGATTGAGCCTGATGTAGATGAAGAATCGGTCTAACTTAAGAGATTCTAAGCATCAACCATGTAACAACTGTTCATAATAACTTCTGACGTATATATTCCGAGTTTATGCCGAGTGTCCGTTAATGTATTAAAGTAATTTTGAGAATAACTTACGGTTTAACTTAAGGGAATCTATACACATATTCGGCAACAAAGTCGGCAACATCCAACATAATGAATCATCGATGAGACACTATCCTTATATTGAAGACACTCTTGTGACACTTATGTCTGATTACTTTCTTAATCTAAGTATAGATACCAGTTTTAATATAAGGGTAATCAATGCGACATGAGGCTTAAAAGCGACATAGAAGACTCTCTGCAGGACAGATTATGATAATTATTGAAGTCAGGTTTATAGATGATTCCAGTATGAAATCGATTAAGTGTTAAGGAATCAATACGAGCATTACGAACATTACGCACCACCTTAAAAATGATGTTGAACCATTGACCTTAATACCTTAGTATAAATAAAAATTAATATTGATAAACATATGCCGAGTTATAACAGAAAAGATAAAGATTCAGACAGTAGAATAAACAGCTCTTCTACATCAGGTGGTAACTATTCCTATTCTAGAAAAAACACTAGAGATTATAAAAATAAAATTAATCGTAAAGATGCATCAAAGTGGGTACGAGACGAACAAATAAATGATCTATTCTCAAAAATAGAAATCCTTGAAAACAGGATGACCGTGTTAGAAATGAAACAGCTAGAAATATCTGAGGCTAATAAAGTTAGGTATACGACTCTTTATAGAAAACTTGAAGACATTGAAAATAAGTTAGATAAATAAGCTCTTTAAGAAGTTTCTCCGAAAAATGATGTTGTACGATTGACCTTAATATATATATACCCAAAGTAACAACGTGCAACATATCGTTCAACACCTATCAATTTTTATCTTTAGTAATCAATTTTGTTGCAGGTTAGTTCCGACAGCTTAAAGTCTCTTGTAGTCTGAATTAATTTCACTAATCTTTTAATATGAAGATTGAATTTACTATAAGAGAAGACAATGGAACAGTCAGAATATTCGACACTGAAAAGGATATGAAAGACTGGCTTAAAACTAAAAGAATTGTCGCAGAAACTATCAAGAAAAATAACAGGAATGTTCATCATGGTTAAGCCTTATTCAGAAAATGAAATTGATAGTTTTTTATTAGAATTCCATAATCCTTTAATTCCTGCTTTGATTGTTTTTATTATTAACTGTCGTAAGCATAAAGAGGATAATTCGATTGGTATAGAAGACCTTGAATATGCCTTAGATAATATAAATGAAGTGCATCATGCTCAGAGGTTTGATTCATTTGCTAGACCTGAGGCTGTTCAGCTTGAAATAGATAGAGGTAAAGAGGCATTAAAGAAAATAGATCAGGGTGAAATCTTAATCGATAGAGAAAAAATTGAGAAGAGATTAAGACTGCTAGAGGATAAGAAAAAACTCATAGACATCGATAGAATTTTAGTTACTGAAATAACAGATAAGTTTCTTGAAGAAACAATTAAGAATCACTGGTCAAGTGTTGAATTCCATTATGATTTATTAGATATATGGCGATATATATTTGAATCAATTACATTCAATAAAGATGATATTCCTGAGGGTAATTTTACTCTTTATAGAGCAGGAACAAAAGAGGGATTTTCATGGACAGATAATCTAGATATTGCTAAGAGGTTTCATAGTAGAAATAAAGAATTCCCAAACTATATATCTGAGAGAAATTATTTACTTAAGTTAGATGTTACCAAAGATGATATTTTGTTTTATGAGTCAGACAGAAGTGAAGATGAATATGTTTTGATTCCTGATGAAAATAAAATTGAAGTAATACCTCATAGCTGATGTCTCTTAGTGGACAGGTGGACACGATATTTTAATAAGTGGTGCAGACGTGTCAGCTGAAACAGAAAAGTTCTTATTTGTATTTAGAATTATAGATATTAAGAAGTTTTTACAAAAGTCTTGATGTATGGTTTCAGGTTAATATTAAAGGACACATAACGGTATCAGGTCTCTATCCACCTACATCCACCGATAGCCATTGATATATCTATCTATCAGACTTTAGTCTATCAATCTGTTCTTGTTTCCAAAGTTTAAAGTTCTCAGCGAATTCCTTGATGTCTTTTTTTGATAATCTGGTTGCTGAGTCAGTAATCTTAATAGGCTCACTTCTTTCTTGCAAAGTCTTACCTGATAGCCACCTTAGAAAGAAATATTTATTTAAGTCTGCACCTCGAAAAGCTGAGTTCCATTTTTCTATATTGCTTACAGGTCTGATTCTAAATCTCTTCTTTGATTTCACTGTTCCATCATCACCAGTGGCAACATATCCAGTTTTAATAGCTTTCCTCATTTGCCAGTGATGAATATTCCAAATCTTTGCAACATCTATGATCTGATAGACTTCATTATCGATAAACTCTAATTGTCCTATGCTGAATAAGTCTCTAGTGTCTGCAGGGGTGATGTCTTCTGTCAGCTTAACTGAATCATCAACTCTGACTTTTATTCCAAATATTTCTTCATGTTTCATAAATAATCCTTTCATTACGAACATTACGAGCATTACGAACATTACGAGGTGACCGTATGTGCTCCTTTGTTTATTGCCTCAGTAAATGAGACTAGATGTTTTATAGTGCCTTTATGGTTGAGTGAATATTTCCAACCGAACAGATATCCTTTATCAAGATAATTTTCATCTGCATTAAAGATTCGATGGTAGTAATCATCATCTATTTTCTGAATAGCTTTCTCAAAAGCCTCGATACCTATATGCTCTACAGGATTCTTGCAGGATGTGATATTATTTTTTTCGGTGGAGTTAGGATTAATTATGCTTTGGCAGGACAAACATCCCGATGTTTGTCCAGTGGTAGCATAATTTATACTTGCTGACTGCGTA
>CEQP01010243.1_pt1 | contig 10472 bp, 7 predicted proteins | sample 356291 | NCBI WGS metagenome assembly CEQP01 (sample SAMEA2621221, study PRJEB7988) | marine metagenome | isolation source: saline water (ENVO:00002010), including | reverse complement strand
CTTAAATTTTTTTTTGCGCAAAATTAGTTTCGTCTAGATGATAACTTTGCCAATAGCCTTAATATTTCTAAATACAACCAAATCAAAGTAACCATTAATCCAAATGCACCATACCATTCCATGTATTTTGGAGCTCCTTTTTCTGAACCTTCTTCAATAAAATCAAAATCTAAAACAAGGTTTAGAGCAGCAATTATTACCACACCAATGCTAAACAAAATTCCCATATTTGAATTAGAGTGAATTAAGGGTACGCTAACACTAAACCAGCTTAAAATCCAGCTTATAAGATATACAAAAGCTATTCCACCTGTAGCTGCAATTATCCCAAGCTTAAAATTTTCAGTGGGTTTTATTAGCCCTGATACATATGCTAGCAATAAAGCTCCAAGCGTACCAAAAGTAAGCATGACAGCTTGAGTAACTATTCCAGGATACATCGTTTCAAAAAATTTAGATATTCCCCCAAGAGCCAATCCTTGTAATATGGAATATGCTGGAACTGTATATTTTGCTAAGTGTTGTTTGAAAATAGTAACAAGAGCCAGGATAAATCCTCCCAGCATTCCAATCATCATTAAACCACTACTCCTAGGATCTCCTGCGGGAAGATTCCATGTAAACAAAGAGGCCGTCATAAGCAGTAATAGGGATAATGCGGTTTTGTACACTGTACCAGATATTGTCATTGACTGTTCTGTTGTTAAATCAAAACCACTAAAAGTTTTAGCGTTGAGCGTAGGGTTTCCAGATCGAAGAGATAGGTGATTATTCATTAAAATTCTCCAATTTATTTTTAATAGCATTTACAAGTTGATCAATTGCAACCCTATCTTGATGTTGCGTGTCACGGTGACGTAGTGTTACGCTTTGATCATCTTTTGACAGATGATCCACGGTTATGCCAAACGGAGTTCCAGCCTCGTCCTGACGATAATATCTCTTTCCTATGGAACCCTGTTGATCATAAATGACTTTAAATTCTTTTTTTAAAAAATCCATGATATTTCTTCCAATTTCTGGCAGACCATCTTTTTTAGTAAGGGGACACACTACTGCCAAAACTGGCGCAATCTTTGGATCAAGCTTCATTACCACACGATTGTTATCTGTATCTTCCCAGTACGCGTTTGATAGTACTGCTAGAAGCATCCTGTTTAAACCTGCAGAAGTTTCAATAATATAAGGGAGGTAGCGCCTATTTTCAACAGGATCAAAATACTCCATTTTCTTTCCAGAAAATTCTTGGTGTTGTTTTAAATCGAAGTCAGTCCTGTTATGAATTCCTTCTACTTCAGACCATCCAAAAGGAAATTCGTATTCAATATCCCAAGCTTCTTTAGCATAATGAGCAAGTTCATCAGGACCATGCTCTTTGAACCTGAGCTTATTTTTATCAATACCAAGCTGAGAATAAAAAGAAAATCGTTGATCTTTCCACTCATTTAGAGATTGATCATCCTGATCTGGCTGAACAAAGTATTGCATTTCCATCTGTTCAAATTCTCTAGTTCTGAAAATAAAGTTTCGTGCTACAATTTCATTTCGGAATGCTTTACCAACTTGAGCAATGCCAAACGGTACTTTTAAGCGCATTGCATTTTGCACTAACAAGTAATTTACATAGATACCTTGAGCGGTTTCAGGGCGGAGATATGCAATGCTAGAATCATCTTCAACAGCGCCAATCGATGTTTTAAACATAAGGTTAAATTGCCTAGGGTCAGTAAAGCTGCCTTTTGAGCCGCAGTTTGGACAAGTCATTTTTTCCCAATCTATATCAGTTTCTGTGCTTAATTCATCAACTCGGTAACGTGCTTTACATTGCTTGCAGTCAACTAAAGGGTCATTAAAAGCTCCAACATGACCTGACGCTTCCCAAATCTTGGGATGCGTAAAAATTGCACTATCTAATCCAACAATATTTTCATGGTGTTGCGTCATAGTTTTCCACCAAATTTTGGAGATATTGTTTTTGAGTGCAACACCTAATGGTCCGTAATCATAAACCGCTTTAAAGCCACCATAAATCTCAGAGCTTTGGAAAATAAAACCGCGACGCTTGCATAAAGAGACAATTTTTTCGATATTCATTTTAATCTAAATCCTTAAGCTCTGCCTCGATCTCATCGCTAAACCTTACATTCTCTTTTTTTGAAACTGGCACGTCCAAAACGGTTTGAGGTGAATTTTTAAAATATGCAAACATCACCATACCGCCTAATATGAAAATCATTATTGGTGCAAGCCAAGCAAACATATTAAAGCCTTCTGCCTCAGGCATAGCTAAAATACGTTCCCCGTATTTATTTGTGTAAAAATTAATTATGTAATCTTTAGTTCTACCCGCATTAACAAAACTAGCAATTTGCTCTTCCATTTCTTTGTTACCATGTTCGTAAACAGTACCATGGAAGCACGAAGCCATTAAGCTTTTTTCAATATCTAAAATCAGCGCAGCTTTTTCATCTGCGTAGATTGACCCTAATAATACAAGTGTTAATAGTATTTTTTTCATTTCTTCTTTTTGCGCTTTGTTTTCTTTTTTCGAGTTGGAGCAACTCTTTTTTTATCAATTAATTTTACAGCATCCTCAAGTGTAATCGTTTCAACTTCCAAATCGTTTGGCATTGAGGCATTCAGTTTTCCGTCTGTAATATAAGGACCATACCTTCCATCTTTTAAAATAAGTGCTTCACCTGTTTTTGGATGATCGCCTAAAGTTTTCAATTCCTGAGGACCACTTGATCGCTTGGCTATTAACTCTAAGGCAGTACCCAATTCAATCGTAAGAGGGGAGTGTTCCGGCGGAATTCTTCCATTCTTTCCTTTGCCTGCTGTAACATAGGGACCAAAGCGACCGTAATCCGCCTTTACTTCTTGGTTCGTTTCTGGATGGATTCCAAGAACTCTTGGTAGCGCAAGTAATTTCAATGCCATTTCTAAATTTACGTCTGCAATTTCTGTTCCTTTTGGGATTGCCTTTCTTTTGCTAGATTCACCAATTTGCACGTAAGGACCATAAGGGCCAGTTTTAAGAAGAATCATTTCATTTGTTTCGGGATCGATACCGATTTCCTTATCTTCATTAATTTCTTGATTAAGAATCTCCAAAGCTTTGTCAATATTTAGGTCACCCAAATAGACCTCGCTGGGAACCGACTTTCTATTTTCACCTTGCCTTAAAAATGGACCATATTGACCTACACGCACTTCAATAGGTTCATCTTTGTCATCCAATTGAACAGAACATGCTTTTCCAATATCAACTTTTTCATCCAGCATCTTGACTAAGCCATTTTGATTGTCAGATCCAAAGTAGAACTCTTTCATAAACGGAAGAGACTCTAACTCTCCCCGAGAAATAGCATCTAATCCATTTTCCATTTCAGCAGTAAATTTACTATCTACAAGTGACGTAAAATGATTTTCTAAAAGCTGCGTAACAGCAAGACCCAAGAAGGTTGGAGTAAGCTTAGACTGTTTCTTATGAACATACGTTCTTTTTACGATAGTCTCAATTATCATGGCATATGTAGATGGTCTACCTATTCCCTTTAATTCAAGCTCTTTTACTAAGGACGCCTCTGTGAAACGTGCAGGTGGCTTTGTGTTATGTTCCTCGGGTTTTAAATCTTTACAGTCAAGAGATTGTCCTTTTGCAAGATCAGGCAATACAGTCTCTTTCCCGTCTTTTGAACTGCTTCTTTCATCACTTCCTTCAATGTATGCTGCCATATAGCCAGGGAATAATATTATTTTACCATTGGCTCTGAAATCTGCATTTTGGTTTTTAATTGTAACTGAAACTTGCTTTATTTTTGCTGATTTCATTTGTGATGCAAGTGTTCGTTTTTTTATCAAATCATAGAGCTTTGCAGCATCTTCATCTAGCTCAGATTTTACGTTTTCAGTTTTTGCGAATTTTAATCCCGCAGGTCGAATTGCTTCATGGGCCTCTTGTGCATTCACAACTTTTGACGAATACACCCTTGGTTTCTCTGGTAAAAATTCCTTCCCAAACGAATTAACAATTTCTGTTTTTGCACCATTGACCCCTTCAGCAGATAGATTTGTTGAATCTGTTCTCATGTATGTTATAAACCCTGATCGGTAAAGATTTTGAGCATTATTCATAGTTCTTCGCGCAGAATATCTAAGCTTCCTAGCTGCTTCTTGCTGTAGAGTCGAAGTAGTAAAGGGAGGTTTTGGATTAGAGTTTTTTATTTTCTCTTCAATGTTTGATATGTTCCATGTGCCTGCATTTAACTCCTTAACCATTTTATCAGCTTCACCTTTTGATAGGAGATGCACATTGTCATTTTTTAGTTTACCTGTATCAGGATCAAAATCTTTCCCGCTTGCAATCCTTTTACCATCTACCCTTATCAGTGTTGCTTCAAAGCTTTCATCTACTGAGGAAAACTTAGCTTTTAAGTCGAAATAAAGCGCTGAATTAAAAGATTGCCTAAGTCTCTCTCTTTCGATAATGATTTTTAATGCAGATGACTGAACTCTGCCTGCAGAAAGACGCCCTTGAACAAACTTCATATTCTTCTGCAAAGTACTCCAAAGTACTGGAGAGACCTTATATCCAAACAATCGATCAACAATCCTTCTGGTGGTGGCCGCTTTAACTAAATCTTCATCAATTTCTTTACGATCGTTCAGGCCAGCCTCAACCCCTTCTTTTGTGATCTCAGTAAATATAACGCGTGAGATTTTAGACTTATCCATTTCGCTTGCAATATGGGCAGCAATCGCTTCTCCTTCTCTATCAGAGTCTGTTGCGATTATTACTTCTGGAGCAGTTTTTGATATTTTTTTAAGTTCATTGACAAGTTTCTTTTTGTCCTCAATAACTTCTTCTTCAATTGCAAAGTCATTTTCAATATCAACTGATAATCTTTTTTCGGGCAACTCTTTTATATGCCCTATTGTTGACTTTACTTCATACGCGCCTTTCAAATACTTTGATATCGTACTTGCTTTAGATGGTGATTCAACTATTAATAATGGTTTCACAGTTCTTCTTTTTTAATTATTATAAAATTTTTCTGGCGAATTTAAGTTAAATAAATCAACTAAAATGACAAAGATGTCATATGACTAACAATTGATTTAATCGCTACTTTTTTTTGTTCACCGTTATTTAAATTTTTTACTTCAACAAGTTTATTTTCAAATTCCTTGTCTCCAATGATGATAGCATACTTTGCACCGATTTTATTTGCATCTCTTAATTGGGACTTAATGGACCTTCGTAACATGTCGCATTCTGTTGATAGATTGCTTTGTCGTAATTCATCAGCGAGCGCAAAAACAGTCTGTCTAACTTTAGGTCCAATACCTACAACATAAATATCAATACTGTTTTTGTCAGTGTAGTTTTTTAACGTCATCATAATTCGTTCAATTCCAGCAGCAAACCCAATACCAGGAGTCGGCTTTCCTCCAATCATCTCAACCAACTTATCATATCTTCCACCTCCACAGATTGCATTTTGTGCACCAAGTGACGGTGATATAAGCTCAAATGTCGTCCTCGAATAGTAGTCCAAACCTCTTACTAAATTTGAATCGACTTCATATTTGATATTTAAAGTATCCAAAAGTTCGCAAAGCTCATCAAAATGTACTTTGTCATCATTGCTCCAAAAATTAGATATTGTTGGAGCATTTTTTATGATTTCAATATCGGATGGAGATTTGGTATCAAGAATTCTTAAAGGGTTGGTTTCAAATCTTTTTTGACTGCTAGCACTTAAATCTTTTAGGTACGGTTTCAAGAATTTCTTCAGCTCATCTTTGTATTTATCTCTGCAATTTTCTGAACCAATTGAGTTCAGTTTTAGAGATATATCTTTCAAGCCTAATTCTTTAAATAGCGTTACGGCTATTGATATTATTTCGGAATCAATCTCTGGGTGCTCTGACCCAAAAGCCTCAACGCCAAACTGGTGAAATTGACGAAAACGCCCTTTTTGTGGTCTTTCTCTTCTAAAAAGAGCATCAATATAGTAGAGCTTTGTAAGAGGCTTTTGAACTCCCAAGCTATGCTGGACATAGGCCCTTGAAACGGGAGCAGTTAGCTCAGGTTTTAAAGTAAGACTTTCTCCACCCTGATCGATCCAGCTATACATTTCTTTAGTAACGATATCTGTTTGCAGGCCAACACCGCGATCAAAAAGTTCAGTCTTTTCAAAAGCCGGAGTTCTTATTTCACCATAATTAAATAGCTCCATTGTGTCGTGGATCTTTTTTTCAAGAACACGCCACTTAAGCGATTCTTTAGGAAGAATGTCTTGAGTGCCTTTAATTGATCGTATTTGATTTTTACTCATTTTGCAATCCAATGCCTTGTAGTAAATCTAACGCTTTTTTTTTAAAACCTTCAGGAATATACAATTTTACCGTTCCTGTAGGAATATCGAAGGCATTTAAATTGTAGGCACTGCCAAAGAAATCGCTTTTTATATAAGAAGGAATATCATTGTTTAGTAAAATATTTTTTGCCATCTCTGCATTTATATTTCCATTATATGTTCCAATTACGATCCAATCTTGATTTTTAATTTTACCCATTAATTTACCTATCAAATAAGGATGGTCTGCTAAAAGTCCCACCTCGCTGTTCAAACTTTAAATCCTGCAGATTCGGAGATTTGACATTTAAGCGCAGGTATAGTCCTGAGGCGTAGCCACTTGGAGTCCAATTAATGCTCATCTCCCAGCAGTGTAAATCACGATAGATTGAAAATGTATGGCTTACAAGATTTTGTTCAATTAAATCAAAGCGCGCATTGTATTGAACTTTCCACCCCTGAGTAACCTGAATGCTTGAATTTGAAGACATCCAAAATGTTTTTTGAGAATTATTTGGATTCGCATTATTGTATGCAAAACTAAAAGATGCACTGGTTGACCAAAGGTCCAATGGTGATGCAGTTTTTGATTCAGAGGAAATACCGTCAATTAGACCGGGTAAATTAGCTCCATCAATTCTATCATTTGAATTTGTCGTGTCTATTTCTGAAATATTATCAATTTCAGAGTATGGTGTTTTACGTTTTCCTGCAAACTTTAAGCCAGTAGAGAATCTTGCATTAATTAATCTAGGCGAAGGAATCCCTCCTGATTTTCTAATCTTATTAATTCTTACATTATTTTCGCTGTCAAAATCATACCAGTCATGTGTCATTGAAAAATCTAGATTTAGTTTTTGACGTATGTTTGCACGCAGGGAAGAATTTAGATTACCCCAATTATACTCATCTAATACCAAATTATTGCTCGTACTTAATCTCCAGGAGAATAGGTCTCTTTTTACTTCTTGATCATTCTCTTTAATCTTGGCTTGAAAAATATTATTTAGTGAAAAGTTTATAGATTGATTCTCTCCCCTTGGTGTTCCACCAGCTAATGTGCCAGAGAATCTGTCAAAATATACTACTTCACCATTTTCTTGTTTAATTGTTTCGTAATAGTTTGGATTTTTACCAAACACCTCGTTGGAAAAATCAGGTCTAAATGAATAGCCTATTGACGGAGAAGCAACGTGACGTATGGAGCTTAAATTCCCAATTTCTATAGGGAATAAACCATATATTTGTGTATTCATATTCAAATTGAATGAGCCGGTTGTGCGAGTCGCAAAACCCAAAACTTCATTTTTATTGATTTGCCCTGTAGAATCTAGGTAACCTGAATATGATCTATTTACCCAATCAGATTTCAGTGAAAGACTTGGCGAAATATTAAAATATTTGAAGATCTTTGATGACATATTTAGACCTGATGTGTGTGAAATGACATAATCAGAAAAAGCTTTTTCTTCAACCTCACCTTGATTATTTAAACCCCATCTATAGGAATTCGTTGAATCATTTAATGCGAATTGCTCTGCTTCATAATAATACTTATGGTTATTGGTAAATCGTGATGAATAATTATAATTAATATTGTTGTACCAACTTTTATTTTTAGCCTTTGTGGGAAACAAAGCACGCTGACTATGTGAGAAAGCCATTTGCGGGATGACATTATTTGACAGGTTTATTTGTTGACCACTTCGACTCGGTATCGTATAAAATGGGGAACTTGGATCAATCTTTTGTTCTGCCATTAGGTCTCTTCTGCTCGAAAGGTTAATACTTAAACTATTACGCGATTTAGGCCAGCGCTTCGAATATGTAGCATTAGATACAGCTTGTTGATTTAATCTTTTTTGCTGTTCAATGCCAGTCCTACGATTATAATCTCCACTTGAATAATAGCTTGCATTCACAGATGCTGATTGGTTATTTCTAAGTTGTTGCCTGTGATTCCATCTAACCACATAATCAGTTTGTCGATTTTTACCTAAATTAAAAATATCCCTATCTTCTGCAGCTACTGAGCTAGAAAATCGCTGTTTCGTCTCAAGATCGATATTACCAGAGAAGCTGTATTTTTTTGAATAGTTATTTTTTGAACGCAATGTTATTCCATCGCGATCATAAAAACTCATCGTAAGCTTTGTATCAAAGTATTCACTTCCAGCCCAGTAATATCCTAAACCATTAACATATCCGCCCCAACGCGCATCAGTGCCGTATGAAGGCATAATCCATCCAGAATTCCTTCTGCCTTTTTGATGAGGGAAAACCCCAAATGGTAAACCAAAAATTGGAATATCTGCAATATGAAGTATAATTGGCCTTGCTACCACTTTATCTTCATTGATCATCTTCATTTTATTCATATGAAAATGAAAATGGGGATGTTCTAGGTCGCAGGTAGTGTAAATTGCATTTTCAGCATAAAAGATATCCATATCTTGATTTCGTATCTCTTCACCATGATAGTGCCCATCTTCAGCTTTCGTTTTGCCTTTTGTTACTTTTCCTTGGCGCGTTTCTAGGTTGTAAAGCATAGAATCTCCAGTTAGCGGTTCTCTCTCAGATTCGATCATTGAAGGTATTAAAAATCCATACGTTGAGTCGCGCTTGGATACTGGAGTAGCACTTAACAAATTTTTATCCCATTCCATGTTAATAAAGCCTGCAGATAGGTTTACATCGGTATATTGAATATCAGCCTCGCCGTGGAGATCCATGAATTCACCCGCTATATCGTATTCGATATCTTCCGAAGAATATATAACTGGACCCTCAACATCGCCTGTTGTTGAATCTGGTGTATAAGTACCACGCGAACCGCCAGCTACAAAAATTTGATTTAGTTCTTTATTATCAAATTTCATGCTAATCGTATCACCTGAAACCAAATTTTTACCTTGATATACAGAGTCCTCAAAAAGGTGGTATAAAGTGGTTGCCATACCTTCCAGTCTCAGCGAGTCCAATGACCCATCTACAAAAAATCCACGAAGGCTGGAGCCAGTCATGTCATTAATAAAGTTAGCAGTGTCTGATTTTGTAATCGTGTCGTTGTCAACAATTTCAAACCACTCCCTAGTTCCTCGAGATGGATTAGTAGCTTTAGCATCTTTTGGAATAAATATACTTTTTAGTATGTCGTCACTATAGGTGAGGAAAATTTCATCACCAGATATTGTTTGATCGCTGTCCACAATCTTTGGATTAATTCTCAAAGATGTTTTTCCATTTTGACGATCATAAATTGCTTCTCCGCAGGTTGCGATTCTTCCGTCTTCATTGATAGTAACATTACCTTTAGCTGAGTAAGATACCCCAGAAGATCCTGGATGTTTTTTATATTCTATTTTATCACCAGTAATTATTTGATTTTCTTGTTTGAGAGTAGTGTTCCCATTTGCAGATCCACTGTCAATTTCTGAAAAATAAAATAGCGTATCAGCAATTAAGCTATAAGTTGAATCCCAGACTTCGGCATTGCTGTAGGCAATCAAAATATCGCTAGGTGAGTCAATATAAAGTGAATCAGAAACTAAATTTTGACCCTTTTGATCCATAGAAACTTCACCAAATAAAAATCCCTCTTGCGTTTTTTTGTTGAACCTTGCCCAATCGCAACGTAAAACCATGTCACCTTTTTTAAAGATAACATTCCCTTTTAAATATTGCATAGAGACGCCCTTCAAAGTGATGTTTTCAAGGGTATCTGCTCTCTGAAGTCTAAGACGAGAATCTGATTGCGCATGCGAACACGCAATCAAAAAAAGAAATATATATATTTTGCTACTTTTTATAAGCCCTGCAATCATTACGACTAGGTTTTTTATATTCGGATCAAATTTAATACGCTTGATCCTATATAATTGTTTCCTTTCTAGCATTTACAAAATAGAATTAAACTTAAATTTAAGGAATATCTTATCCTTCAATTGATGTAAACTTTATTATAGAATTTGGAGTACATAATGAAAATTAATTGGCAAATTATCACGTTTGCAGTAATGTTAATCGCAGTTAGCTGCAGCAAGGAAAAACAAACTATGAATAATGGATTAGTAATAGAAGATATAAAAATTGGTGATGGCCAAGAGG
>CEQP01126001.1_pt1 | contig 10495 bp, 11 predicted proteins | sample 356291 | NCBI WGS metagenome assembly CEQP01 (sample SAMEA2621221, study PRJEB7988) | marine metagenome | isolation source: saline water (ENVO:00002010), including | reverse complement strand
ACCCATATTTTTATTTATTGGCTTTTTTTGGATCTTGGCTGTGATTCCTTTGATCCTGTCTTTTCTATATAGTAAAAACCTAAATTTAAATTTTCCTTTGGGAGTTTTTAGATCACCTTCCCGCTTTTTTCTTGTAAGACCCCTTTTACCTATTGAGCATTTTATCTTATAGTTGTGAAAATATAAAAATTTATTTTTTAAATATATATGCATAAAAATCTCTATAATATTCAGGCGGCATTTTTCTGTAGCGAAAACTTAATCAAGTCCTTAGAGGAAGTAAAATCTTTTCTTGGTTTTAAACTACACAAAATAAATGATATAGCTGAGTTATATGATGTTAAGTATGATGTTTTAGTAATAGATACAGAAAATAAAAAAAAACTCTCTTTAGATAAAGTTACCATACCAAAAATTTTAGTTACAAAAAACAAAGAGAAGATTGACTCAAAACTCAGCTATAATTTAGTAGTCACTTTTCCAATTAATTTATTACAATTTAATCAGACAGTTATTGATTTCTCCCAAAAATATAAATTTGATAAAAACTCTTTAATCGAAATTAAAAACTACATTTTAGATAAGAATGAAAGAACTCTTTCAAAAAACGAAAAAAAAATTAAAATTACTGAAAAAGAGATAGATTTTATAGAAGTACTATTTTCCTCAAAAAAACCTTTAAATAAAAACTTCATTTTAGAAAATGTTTGGAAATATTCCAAAGGAACAGACACTCATACAGTTGAAACACATATTTATAGATTAAGACAAAAAATAAAAAACTATTTTAATGATGAGAATTTTATTAAAAACACAAAACAGGGTTATTCGCTTTGAAAAAGAGAAATATTTTTGCAAAAGATTTGTTATCAAGAAAATATCGAAAACGTATTGTAAAGCCCAAAAAGGGAAAAGGAAGTTATAACAGAAAAAAACTTAACAAAGTCTAGCCCCAATTTTTTGGATAATTTTTGATGCCATTTCAGTTCCTTTGTTTAAACTCTCTTCAATAGAAAAATTGTTTATATAGCCATGTATAAAACCCGCCGCGAAAAGATCACCTGCACCAGTTAAATCAACTATTTTTAAATTTTCTTTTATTTTGCAATCGACTACTTTATTTTTATTTATAGCCACACTTCCTTTTTCACCACGTGTAACAACTATTAACTTTCCCAATTCTTTTCCAAAAGAGATTACCTCATCAAATTTTTTTGCATCAATTAAAGATAATATCTCTTGCTCATTCGCAAATATTAAATCTAATCTATTTCTCACTAAATTTAAAAAATCTGATTTATGTCTATCTACACAAAATTTATCAGACAAAGACATTGCAACTAGGTTTGAATTTTTTATAGCTTTTTCAAATGCTTTTTTCGGACCACCTTTGTCCCAAAGATAACCTTCTAAAAGAGTAATTTTACTCTTTTTGATAGCTTTGATATCAACATCATCTTCGGTAATCTGACCCGCAATTCCTAAAAAAGTGCACATCGTTCTTTCCGAGTCAGGAGTTATTAAAATTAAGCATGTTCCAGTTGGAGACGCCTCTTTTTTTTTTGAATAATAGTATTCAACATTTTCTTTTTTTAAACCTTTTTCGTATTTATCACCTAAATCGTCTTCATTAATTTTTCCTATAAAACCAACTTTATTACCTAAATTAGCTAAGCCAACAATTGAGTTTGCAACAGAACCTCCTGAAATTGTTTCTTCAATTTTCAAATTAGAAAGTAGTTTTTTAAATTCTTTTTCATCAACTAATTTCATGCTACTTTTAGTAAGATTATTTTTTTTTAAGAAGCCATCATCAACTTTACATATAACGTCTACTATTGCATTTCCAATTCCCAAGATTTTCATATTATGCTTTCTTTGTTTTAACTGGTCTTTTTCGGTCAGGATAACAACTCGTGCAGATTTTACAAGTTAGACCATAACACTCTCTTGCTTTACAATATTCTCGTCCATAATAAATTATTTGAAGATGAAGTTTATTCCAGTATTTTTTAGGAAATAATCTTTTCAAATCCCTTTCAGTTTGAATAACATTTTTTCCATTACTAAGTCCCCATCTTTGAGCTAAACGATGAATATGAGTATCTACTGGAAACGCCGGAACTCCAAATTTTTGTGACATGATTACACTGGCGGTTTTATGACCGACCCCGTGTAAGTTTTCTAAATCTTCAAAGTTTTTTGGAACTTTTCCATTATGTTTTCTTATTAGTTGTTTTGATAACAAATAAACACTTTTGGCTTTATTTCTAAAAAGTCCAATACTTTTTATTAATTTTTCAATTTTTTTTCTACCTAATTTTACAAAATGTTCTGGCTTAAAATACTTGGGATAAATATTTTTTGTGACATTGTTAACATTAACATCTGTGGTCTGGGCTGATAATGCTACAGACACTAATAAAGTAAAAGTATTCTTATGTTTCAAGGGTATAGGAGTTGTTGGATAAAGTTTGTTGAGAATTTTTATAATTATTTTAGTCTTTTTATTTTGACGCATTGTTTCAAATTTATTTAAAATTTAAAACATTTCTCATTGAGTATAAACCTGGTTTTTTATTTATTAACCATTTTCCTGCAGTTAACGCTCCTTCTGAATATAAGGCTCTATCAAAGGCCTCATGATTTAAAGTTACTATTTCTTTTCCACTTGAAAACTGCACTTCATGTTCACCTATAATCTTTCCTTTTCTTTGAGAATTAAAATTAATTTTTTTACTATATGGAAACGATTTTTTATTAAAATATTTTTTTCCCATAATTTTACTTAAATCTCTATTTTTTCCAAAAGCTATGCCTTTTCCCAACATTAAGGCTGTGCCTGAGGGATGATCTTTTTTATGCTTGTGATGCACCTCAAAAACTTTGCTCAAGAAATTATTACCTAGCGATCTTGAAGCAATTTCTGTTAAATAAACAAGTAAATTTACACCTAAACTCATATTTCCTGCCTTAAGTATAGGTATTTTTTTTGAATACTTTCGTATCAACTTTTCTTCTTTTTTAGAAAAACCCGTTGTTCCAATAACTACTCTTTTTTTTAATTTTGTAGCTATTTTTAGAACTTCTAAAGTACATTTTGGAACTGAAAAATCTATAATTAAATTAGTATTTCTAAATGCATTTTCTGAATTTACTTGAAGTTTTAAACCCCCAATTTTTTTCCTATGAACTCTATTTTCTGTAACTGCAACAATTTTAAAATTATTATTTCTCTTTGAAGATTTTATAATCTGTTGACCCATCTTTCCCATGCAACCAGTAATAGCTAAGTTAATTTTTTTCATTATTTTCTCCAGAACTTTTTAGCCTTATCAAAAAAGCTTTTGATCAATGGGTTGGATTTGTTATCTTCCATCGTTTTAAATTCCGCCAAAAGTTCTTTCTGCCTCTTAGTCAAAGATGTTGGTATTTCAGTTACTATTCTGATGTATAGATCTCCGAACACACTTCTTTTTAATACCGGCATACCTTTGCCTCTAAGTCTTAACTGTTTTCCACTCTGAGTTCCAGCTGGAATTTTTATTTTTGTTTTGCCGCCATCAATTGAAGGAACCTCAACAGTAACACCTAGAGCAGCATCTGTAAAAGAAATTGGTAATTCATAGTAAAGATTCTCTTCTGACCTTTTAAAAATATTATGTGGCTCTAAAGATATAAACAAATATAAATCTCCATTCGACCCCCCTCTGTTTCCAGCCTCACCTTTTCCAGAAATTCTTATTCTTGTTCCATCATCAACGCCTCTAGGTATTTTTACTGAAACCGACTCATTTGATTGAACTTTGCCTGCTCCTTGACAAGGGCTACATGGATTTGTAATTTTTTCTCCTGCACCGCTACATTCAGGACATGTTTGTTGGATGGTAAAAAACCCTTGGCTAGATCTTACCTGTCCTTGTCCACCACAATAACCACAGGAAGAAGGTTTAGATCCAGGCCTTGATCCACTCCCAGAACAATTTTTACATTTTTTATATGTAGTATAATTTACGTTTTTTTCTATTCCATTAAATGCATCATTTAAATCGATTGAGACGTCATATCTTAAATCATTTCCTCTATTGTTAGACCTTCCTCTTCTTGAACGTCTAGTGCCTCCAAATAAATCTCCAAAAACATCTTCGCCGATATCTCCAAAAATATCGGAAAAAGACGAGGAAAAATCAAAGTTACCAAAACCACCTTGTGCTCCTCCACCTTGAAAGGCAGCATGACCAAATTGATCGTAGTTTGCTTTTCTTTTATCGTCAGAAAGCACATGGTAAGCTTCACTTGCCTCTTTAAACTTTTCTTCTGCTCCTTTATCCCCTTTATTTTTGTCAGGATGGAATTTAAGTGCTAGCTTTCTGTAAGCTTTTTTGATTTCTTCCTTTTGGGCTGATTTATCTAAGCCTAAGACATCATAATAATCTCTTTTTGCCATATAAGAAGCTTTGCTCCTACTAATTGGTCTTAGGCTCTTTTTTCTTTATCTTCTTTTCCGTCTACGACCTCTGCATCTACTACGTTATCTTTCTCTTTATTATCTTTAGCATCTTTAGTGTCAGCGCTTTTGTCACCGGGTTTTTGCTGGCTTTTATAGACCGCTTCTCCTAACTTCATAGAATTTTGGATAAGAGATTGTGTTTTTTTCTTAATCTCTTCTGTATCAGTACCTTTTAATGCATTTCTTAAATCTGAAATTGAAGTTTCTATAGCTTTTTTTTCAGTTTCGCTAATTTTGGATCCATGTTCTTTTAAATTTTTTTCAGTAGAGTGAATAATCGTATCTGCTTGATTTCTTGAATCTACAGACTCTCTTTTTTTCTTATCAGATTCCTTGTTTGCCTCCGCATCTTTAACCATTTTTTTAATTTCTTCATCTGATAATCCTCCTGATGCTTGAATTTGGATTTTTTGTTCTTTACCTGTGCCTTTATCTTTGGCTGAAACATTTACTATGCCATTTGCGTCAATATCAAAAGTTACCTCAATTTGGGGCACACCTCTTGGAGCAGGTGCAATACCTACAAGCTCAAAGTTACCTAATATTTTATTATCAGAGGCCATTTCTCTTTCACCTTGTAAAACTCTAATTGACACTGCTGGCTGATTATCCTCAGCAGTTGAAAAAACCTGACTTTTTTTAGTTGGAATAGTCGTATTTTTATCAATTAGCTTAGTTGATACGCCGCCAAGAGTTTCTATTCCAAGTGATAATGGAGTTACATCTAATAACAAAACGTCTTTCACGTCTCCTTGCAAAACACCCGCTTGTATTGCTGCACCCATTGCAACTACCTCGTCAGGATTTACACTTTTATTTGGATCCTTGCCAAAAAAGTTTTTAACAGTCTCAACAATTTTAGGCATTCTAGTCATTCCACCTACAAGAACTATTTCGTTAATTTCAGCTGCAGAAAAGCCAGAGTCTTTAAGAGCTATTTTACAAGGCTCTAAAGTTCTTTCAATTAAACTCTCAACTAGAGCTTCTAGTTTTGCTCTAGTAAATTTTAAATTAATATGTTTTGGTCCAGTTTTGTCTGCAGTTATAAAAGGCAGATTTATTTCTGTTTGAGCTGCTGATGATAACTCTATTTTTGCTTTTTCAGCTGCCTCTTTTAATCTTTGCAAAGCAAGTTTATCAGTTTTTAAGTCTATCCCATTATCTTTTTTAAATTCTGAAGCCAAATAATCAACTATAGTATCATCAAAGTCTTCGCCACCTAGAAATGTATCTCCATTAGTTGATTTTACTTCAAATACACCATCTCCAATTTCTAAAATTGATACGTCAAACGTACCACCACCAAGATCGTAAACTGCAATTTTTTTTCCACCTTTTTTATCCAATCCGTATGCTAAAGAGGCCGCAGTTGGTTCGTTTATGATTCTTAAAACTTCTAAGCCTGCAATTTTTCCAGCATCTTTTGTGGCTTGTCTTTGAGCATCATTAAAATATGCAGGAACTGTTATCACTGCTTTATTAACAGGTTGTCCCAAATATTTTTCTGCAGTTTCTTTCATTTTTTGAAGAATAAAAGCAGAAATTTGAGAAGGAGAATATTTTTTACCCCTTGCCTCGATCCAAGCATCATTTTTATCTGATTTAACTATTTTAAACGGAACTTTTTCTACATCTTTTTTTACAGATTGATCGTCAAAGGTTCTACCTACCAATCTCTTAGCTGCAAAAATTGTATTATCTGGGTTTGTCACAGCTTGTCTTTTTGCTGGTTGCCCAACCAACTTTTCATCTTTATCAAGGAATGCAACTACTGAAGGTGTTGTTCTCTGGCCTTCGGCGTTCTCAATAACTTTAGCTTGCTTGCCTTCCATTATTGAAACACAAGAATTTGTTGTTCCTAAGTCTATTCCGATTACTCTACTCATAATACCTGATATATGGGTGCTATTAAAATTTCTACAAGGCTGGAATTAACCTTTTTTTTCACTTTTTTCATTACTTTTAGCGTCTTTTTTGTCATTTTTTTTTGAAACTGCAACCAAAGATGGTCGAAGCAGTCTTTCCCCAAACATATAGCCCGCTTGTATTTCTTGTACTATTGTGCCTGATTCCACCTTGTCATTTTCTATTTCAGTCATAGCTTGGTGAAAATTTGGGTCAAACTTTTTATTAAGTGCCTCTATTTTTTCTATTTTATTTTTTTTAAAAATGGAAATTAGATCCTTCTCTATAATTTCAATATTTTTTAAAAATTTGTCTAAATCTTTATTATCTTTTAAAGATGGATCATCTTTAATTGAAATATGGGCTCTATGTAAATTATCTAGTATAGAAAGATTTTCTCTTGCAAAATTAAACCCCCCAAAATCTATTGCCTCTTTAATATCCTTTTCAAACCTATTTCTTTGGTTTTCTAATTCTGCAAGTGATCTAAGAAGCTTATCCTCTGTATTTTTCAGTTTTTCTTCAACACTGAGCTCTTTTTTTTCCTTTTTTTCCTCGGATTTACTTTCATTCTTTTCTTTATCTTGATCATTTAAATTATTCATATTTTCTATATAATCATAAAATATTTAATTTCTAGGCATATATGTACAAAATTACTAAAATTCTTATAGGTACCCATAACAACGGTAAATTTAGCGAGATTAGCGATTTATTACCAAAAAAAATAGAAAAAATTTCTCCAAAAACCCTAAATATCGAAAGCCCAGAGGAAATCGGAAAAACATTTTTAGAAAATTCCGAACTTAAAGCAGATTTTTTCTGTAAAAAATCAAATTTAGTTACACTTTCAGACGACTCTGGTTTAGAGGTTGATTGTTTAAAAGGCGAACCAGGCATACATTCTTCAAGATGGGCAGAAAAATTTGGAGGATTTGATAATGCAATGTCAGAAATTGTAAATAGGGTAAAAAAATTAAACAAAAATACTACAGCAAGGTTTATCTCTAGCCTCACAATATGTTGGCCTAACGGTAAAAAAATATCAGAAATCGGAAAAATAGAAGGAAACATATCCTCAAAGCGAGGTAATAATGGATTTGGATATGACCCAATATTTATTCCAATCAGTTATTCAAAGACATTTGGTGAAATGGATTATAAGGAAAAACTTTTAATAGACCACCGATATGTAGCATACAAAAAATTAGAAAAAAAAATCAAAGCTTACTTTGAATAAAATTACCCTCTTCAAGCTTGTAAATTTTTAATTTTTGAATAACTTTATTATTGGATATTTGAAAGTTTCCAATCTTTCCTTTTATTTCTCTTTTCAAGTTTAAGTTTTCAGCAGAATTTATCTTTATATTATTTTTCCATAAATAGTAGATAAGACCAAGAGAATCATAAGCTAAAATTCCAATTTCGTTAGGTTTGTAATTATAGGTTTCAAAAAATCTTTTATTAAATTTGTTAAAATTTTTTAAACTTATTGAAGGAAAATAAAATTTTTTAATAGAGCTTTCAGAAAGTATACTATTATCAAACCATTGATTTGCAGTTAAAATTAATATCTCTTCTTCGGGTACATCTGTATAAGCAAGAGAAGTTAATATACTTTTTAGCCCATTTCCAAAATCAATAATAACAACAGAGTCGAAATTTACTTTACCAAGCGTATGTTTTTGCTTTAAAAAATTTAATTCCTTTATATCTTTTGGGTCTTCAGAATCTTCTAATTTTTTAATTCTTGAGTTTAAATTTATTTTTCTTCTTTTGTAGTTTGTTATCTTTTCAATTTGACTTGTTAAAATTTTTGGATCATTGCTGTATTTAAAAATTTTTTTACCTTTAAAATTAACTAGTTTTATTTTTTTTTCTATATGTTTTGCATATTCATTATCTGGATATAAAATAATTGTTTTTTTCTTTTTATTCTTATTTATAAATTTTTGTATTGCGATCAATTGAGATTCTAAATTTATACCCATCATAATCACATTCTCATTAATATCTGCGTCCATATTTGACAAAGACAAAAATATTAAGCCACTACATTTATTTAATTCTTTTAGAGATCTATATTCTAGTGGCCCTATAATGATTTTTACTTCTTCATTAATAAACTCTTGGCATATTTTGGATATTTCTTTTTTATTATTACTATAGTTTTTAGGGTAAATCTTGATCTTGGCACTGCCAATATCATGAAGCGCTAAATTTACAGAATATAATATTGTTTGCCCTAAGCTTTTGAGTTCGCCTGACAATGGAGCAAATACTCCAATTTTAAGAATATTTTTATTATTATTATCCTCTGCCAAAACATAACTGTTAAAACTGATTAGCAAATAGGATAAAATTATCTTAAAGGTATTTTTCATATTTTATGAATAATTTTTTACCAGGTTTATACATTGTTTCAACTCCAATAGGTAATTTAGAAGATATTACATTGAGAGCTTTAAATGTATTAAAAAATTCTGACCAAATTCTTTGTGAAGATACCAGAAGGTCTTTAAAACTATTAAATCACTATAAAATTAAAAAAAAACTTATCAGCAATCATAAATTCAATGAAAAAAAAGTACTTGGTCCAGCCATTAAATTAATGGAAAGCGGAAAATTAATCTCAATTATTTCGGATGCTGGAACTCCCCTTTTATCGGATCCAGGTCTAATCCTTGTCAAAGAGTGTATTAAAAGAGAGATAAATATATTTCCTATTCCTGGAGTATCAGCAATAACCACTGCAATGAGTGTATCAGGATTTGATGAAAAGTTTTTTTTTTATGGCTTTCTACCAAAAAAACATAAAGAGATAGAAAATATTCTTGAAAGCATTATGACTTATAACTTTAATATCGTTTTTTTTATTCAATCAATAAAAATTAATTTTTATATCAAATACTTTAAAAAATTTTTTAAAGGAAGAGATATTTTTATTGGAAGAGAGATGACTAAAATTCATGAAGCTTTTTATAGGGCGAATCTAGATAACTTTAGTGGTTTCAAAAAAGATTTAAAAGGTGAAATGACCGTTATAATTTCAAAAAACAATGACAAAAATTTAAAAAAAGACATTTTAAATGAGGTAAGTTTGATGTCAGAAATATCAAAATATTTGAAGAGATATACTCTAAAAGATGTAGTAAAACTGATATCTGAGAAAAATAATTTGCCTAAAAAGCAAGTTTATAATTTGTGTTTAAAAGTAAAAGAAAAATGAAAAAATATTTAGTTCTATTTTTATTTTGTTTTATTCTTACTTCTTGTGTAGGTAGTTCTTCGGTTGGACTTTTTGGATCAGGGGTAAGCATTGCTTATGATCCAAGAACTGTCGGTATGCAAATTGATGACTCAATTATGCAAAAAAATTTACTTGCGAGACTTTCCTTAACTAACAAAAGGTATTTAATATATATAAATACAAAAGTTCTTGATGGAAATATTTTTTTATCAGGAAAAGTCGATGAACCAGAGGAAAAATTAAAAATTATAAAATTAGCCTGGGAAACCAAAGGTGCAAGATCTGTAAGAAGTGCAATAACAATCAAAGGAGAAACAAATTATAAAAATACAGCAAGAGATGCGCTTATAACTACCCAACTAAAAACTGCATTAATTTTTGATAAAAAAGTAAAAGCAACAAATTATAATATTGATACTATTACCGGCAAAATTTATATTTTTGGAATAGCTATAACAGACGATGAAAAGAAAATAGTTATTAATGAGGCAAAAAAAATCTATGGAGTAAAAGAAGTTATTCCAAGTATAATATTGGTTGAAGATTTAAGTAGAAACAAAAACTAATTTTTTTTATTTTTATAATCTATTACTTCCGAAGAGTATGCTGCTACAGACGCCAGATTCAATATATCATTTGGAGACGATCTTAGAGGAGCTATTTCAATTGGTAATCCTAATCCAATCAAAAGTGGACCAATTGTTTTCGCACCTCCAATAGTTCTCATGAGTTTGGTTGATATAGCCGCGCTATGAAGGGCTGGCATTATTAAAATATTTGCATTACCTACTATTTTAGAGAATGGATATGTTTCCTTGTATTTTGGGTTT
>CEQP01144475.1_pt1 | contig 10529 bp, 11 predicted proteins | sample 356291 | NCBI WGS metagenome assembly CEQP01 (sample SAMEA2621221, study PRJEB7988) | marine metagenome | isolation source: saline water (ENVO:00002010), including | reverse complement strand
AACCCCTGCAACTGCATTCGCCGTCTCACCAAATCAGTTGGATGTGTTACAGTAATCGCACTCAACCCTGCAAAGCCACCGCATAATAATTTATGATGCTGTTCCGGATTCGGAATAATTTTCTTATAGGCAAAATAGAAGGAAAAATTAAAAGCATTGTAAAGACTCGACCCAAATGCACTCATTCCACCACCTTGGTACAATTGCTTCATACTCATCGTCCTAAGAGCATCGAGGGTGCCCTTATAATGTGATTTTCGAGTTTGGAGAGAAAGATGCGTTCGGACAGTCTCTAAAGGATAGGTACACACCATCCCCACCATGCCTCCCGCCGCCCCAGACAAGAAATTCGATAGGTTACTAGGCGGCAATCGCTTCTTTGCAAACTCAAACGTCGCATAATTAATCGAAAACTGCGGAAACACTCGGATACAATTTGCACCATTGCCCTTCCATAAATACCTAATACCTTCTTTCTGCAAGACGGATCGAAGTGTGCTATGGGGAATAAAAGGATTTTGCCGCTGGATCTTCCAAAGTTCTAAAGGCGCCGTCGCCGTCCTCGACACGATCCCCGAAATCCCCCCAGAAAGAAGATTTGTGAAAAAGTCCATAATATATTACCAAGAATTTATTCATAAATTGATATCCGCATAAATATCTCTACACATTACAAATGCATATACTCCACTTCGACGGCGCCTGTCGAGGTAACCCCGGTCCCTCCAGTTTTGGCTGTTCCATCTCTCTCGATGGGAAAGAAATCGATACCCAATATTTCTTTATCGGTCATGTCACCAACAACATCGCTGAGTATAGCGGCGCCCTGTACGGCCTCCGTCGTTGTCTTTCTTTAGGTATTCGCGATCTGGTCGTGTATGGTGATTCGTTATTGGTTATTAAACAAGTAACGAAACAATGGAAAATCAATAACGAGCAATTGAAAAAATTCGTCGTCGAAATACAAAAACTAATCCCCAGATTCAATTCGATCGAATTTAAACATGTCAAACGACATCTTAACAAGAGGGCAGATGAATTGGCCAACATTGCACTCAACAACCGCAGTCCTCTTCTCTAACAAGAGCGCCCTTCTTTCTGGCTAAATATCGCTCGTACGAACCATGTTTTTTACCGACGCCTTGGTCCTCCATTGTTTCCGCCGCCACGGCCGACTTTAATTTCATCAATCTCAAAGATCTAGACATTCTTACTGTCTTGTTGATTCGCGCGTTTGTTGTCGCTTTTATATCTGCTTTGCTTGGGCATGGAGGCATCTATAGTATAGCCAATGAAAAAAATTGATCGAAAAATTATCTTCAAATATATAAACAAATGTCTCTTTCGGACGATCAATTAAACCATTTCTTTCAAAGATCTGATAAAGATGTCATCAAACATCTCCTTGCGGTCGCCGATAAACAACAACAACAAATAAACGAACTCCAAAAATGGATGAAAAAACAATACAAAAAACTAGATGTCATCCATTGGCTCAATCAACAATATCCTTCCCAATCCACCTTCCAAACATGGTACAAAAACATCCCCATCGAGCGCAAACAACTCGAATATATCTTTACTCATGGATTAATCGACGGACTCCACTACATCCTTCAAGGGAATCTACCGGTGGAAAAAGAAGAATCCTTTCCTATACGCTGTTTTAATCAAAAGCCGAGAACATTCTATATCTTCCAAGGGACTTGGAAGACCATGAAAGAAGACGATTTAGATGAAATGGTTTCTCATATTCGTCACCGAATCATTCAAGAATTTAAAAAGTGGCAAGACGAAAACGAAGCAATTATCAACGATTCAAAGCGAAACGAGATATTCTTCGATTACGTTAAAAAAGTAATGGGTGGCAAACTCTCTAAAAAGAAGATTTATGAAAAACTCCGGAGAAAATTATTCACATATCTTAAATTTAATCTTCGTGATATTGTTCATTATTCGTTTTCATTTTAATCCATTATAACATCCCTACCTTTTTTTGCTATTTTTTGTGTTTTTTTGTACTGACTTCTCATTTGTTTAGAAATCTTAAAGTATTCCTTTATAGTTGGTCTGTCAATATCAGGTAAAGAAATAATTCCTACATCAACAAGCGCTCTATTCCACCAACCCAAATATTGAGAAATCCCACCACTTAATAAATCATATAATTGTCTAATCTTTTGTGCCATTGGAATCAAAGTGTTTCTTTCAATCGAATCTATTTCCATTAAATAATGTAATGTATATGATTTACGGTTTACTTTGTACCCGCCCATGTACTTGTACCATTTTCGCACTAGTTTTTTACATGATTTTACAGAAATGCCCCTGTACTTATAATCTGGGTCATTTATATCCTTTGAAATCATTTTTCCTAAACTATTAACAATACTCTGGTCGCTAAATAATTTTAAAATATGATTTATAATTTTCATTCTTTCTCTTTTCGCGAAACCATACATTGTAGCGACACTTAATCCTGCGGCGCCAGCAGCAATGCCGCCTGTTAATAATCCACCCACAGTTGTTGCCGATAATGTGCCCAATCCTACTCCACCAATTTCACCCAAACCCACACCAGCCGTACCTACACCCACACTTTCTGCCAAACCGGCCATAGCAACTCCCCCCCCGCGCCTTCTCGTTCGTTTCACGTTTCTGCGTCTTCTTTTGGATCGCATATATATATATATCCATATTTAAAAAATATAGTTCATTAGTTCTTATTTTAATTCAACGCAGCACGGCCCCGGCGAAAGGCCGGCCTTCCTAGAGAATTGGTATAAACCCACTGTTTCTGTACAATGCAACATCCCCCGTGGACCCCTCGGGGGGCATTTCGGCGGTATCTTATTATCGAAATCTCCATAATAACATACCAAATACGACGGCCATCCCATATCCGTCCTAATGTTCCACCAATCACATACAAAGGGCGCCACAATATGACCGCGCTTAACACCACCCAATAGAGACAAGGCAAATTCTGAACGCAGCAGATAGCCGCCAGAGCATAGCTGTCTTAGGATCGTTAGCAATAACATATCATTTCGTGCGGCCCTTTTTATAATCGACGTCATCTTTTTATCCCCCGGGGGTAACGTTTTGGCCATCAGCCAACCCTCCAATTGAGCCTTTCGCTCTGTATAGTCAGGTGTTTCTCGCTTGAAATTCGGCGAACATCCACTACATAGATAGTCAAACTCCGCATTCGAATAAAATTTGAGACACTTCTGGCACTTATGCGCCACCAAGTATTCGTTTCCGTTGCGAAGAGGCATTTTTCTATCTCACCATAGATTACGTTTTTTGTTTCAATTTTCTCCTATGCTAAAATATACATGACCAATTTATTGTATCCCTTTTTCATCGGAGGATCCATATTTGCCGGGGTTTCTTATCTAGCCAACATCATACAAGACCCCATTTTAGCATCGATTATCGGATCGCTCCCCATGGGACTGCTCACTAGTTATGTGGTTCGCTCGAATGCATTCTTACAAAACTACGCCCAAGGCGTCCTCAAAGTTTTGGTCATCACCTTCGTGTGTGTGTGTTTCCTAATCGCCCTGCTCAAATATACAACTTTAGGAAGAATCCTCGCCATTTCCCTCTCTATCCTTTTATGGGCTGCCTTACAAGCGCTTCGATACTATCTCTAATGCAATTCCGCCTTATTGACCCAATGCGTCAATGTGATCCCCTTTCGAATCGCTTCCTTACGCTTCTTTAAAACTTCTTCCGAAACCATCGCCCTCGGCATCATACAAATCGGAAACGAGATCCTCGGCCGTTCATCACCAGCATCACCAATATACGCCCCATGCACACTTCTCGAATCCCAAAATACCATGTCGCCAGCCACGCAGGGTATTTTGACCTCCGCCCGCCTAGACGGATTATCCGCCAATTCCAACCAATCATCTTTCGTCTTTTTTATATACGGGTAGAGCCGTACCAGTTTGTTTTGAACACCAGCAGTGTTTGTCCTTGGAACTATTTGAAGCCCCCCTACATCTGTGGTCGATAAATGCACCATACCTTGCAAACATTTAAACCCTCTTTTCCAGTAGGGATTTTGATCCACATGGAGCCCCTCGATTACAGGTGCCCCATCATGCCACACAATGGGTGAATCCAAACTCGGCAACAAATCATCCGTTCCCCAAAAATCCGCAAATTGTTTCACGATTTTCGGATGACTCCTTAAATAATTAGAAAAGGGCGAATGTGTGGATTCAAAGTCGAATCCACCCACGATCTCCGTATTATCATGTTTTGTAAATAAATCCATCGCCCTTTTTATACCCGTCTCATCAAGAACGCCCTTCACAACTAGATATCCTTCACGTTTTATTGTTTTCTTCATTTATAGATATATTTTTAGATTTATTTATAGAATCTTTTAACCCTTTAATGTCAAATTTGGGTATGTTTTTATAATTAAGAACTCCCGCCCTTACCAATGCCCTAGGCCACCAACCATAATATTTCGCCAATCCTTTCGATATCAAATCATATGTATATTGCGATTTTTTATCGTCCGGCAAATCAGCATTTGCCAATTTCATTAATTCCAAAGTAAAATGCAAATCGTATTTTCTTTTAAAGGCAATGGTTTGTAGATCACTTATCATTATATCAATCCAAAATAACAATGAAAGATCTTTCTTTTTGCCATTTTCGTGATATGTAAAATCTGGATTATTTTCAAATTGTGTTTTAATTTTTTTATCTAAACTTTTTCCTATTAATAATTTCATATTTTTTACTATTTCTTTCGTATTATTTTCCAAATTTTTTATTAAAAGGTCCCGGGCCTTATCTTTATTTTTGCGCCACACCTTCAACATCATCCCGCCAATCATCCCGAACATACGCGCTTGCATCAACCCCCCAAAAACGGCCAGAGATATGCCACCTGTCGCCGGCGATAATGCGGTCGCCACGGCCCCGGCCCCCGCGATGACGCCCATTTTGATAATAACCTTCCCCACCTTTCCGCCGCCACGATATACTTTTTGTTTCCTCGTCCGTCTCCTCCCATTCTTCCTCCTTTTCTTCGTTCGTCTCCCACCGCCCTTCTTTTGTTCTTTTATTTTGTTTGCCAAATCCTCCATTTTAACAATTTCTTCAATATAATATTTATGACTTTCTTCGTTGATTTTTAAGATATCGGCTTCAATTAACGCAGACACCCAGTGACCATAATATTTCGCGACTCCGCCATAAAATAGTTTATGTATATTTGAAAAATCCTCCCTTTTTAATGTTTTATTCCATTTATAAGCAAAATAATTTTTATAAGAAATTTGCATCGTTGCGTTATTGTCTCTCCAATAAAGTATCGCACAATTTTGATTATTCTTTAATTGGGATCTTTGTTTCACCCAATTCTTCTGTTTTGATAGACTGAATGGTTCTACGGGGGTCTTTTTTGTTTTTCCCCGTGATATCACAATCTTTCCACGTCGCCACGTACTTTGGTTGACGCCGGCCATACCTTTGTTGGCTAAGTACGATTTCTTATTAATTGCGCATTGGAAACTTAAATATCTAGCCCAAATGGTCAAAGCCTTTTTCACTTTTTTGTTTGAATACGATATATTTTTAAATGTTTTGTCTAAAACGCCTTCTTTAAAATCCACCTTTATATCCGATTCTGGGCTTCCTTTTAATTCTGGATCCAACCAATATTTCAATATGTTTTTAACAACATCTTTAATTTTCCAAAAAAGAACAACTCTTATATGTTTTTTATCATCTTTCATTAAACTTTCACCATATGCAATAGAATCTTTATGAAAAAAATCCACGGTTTCATCTTTTTCCCATTTAATGATTCCTTTTTTTTTGGACATATATAATATATCAAGATTTTATTAAAGATATTCTCTCACAAACTCCGCCGGCTCCATCACCGGTATCCCATACCGCTCCGCTTCTTTTATCTTCGTCGAACCCATCGTCTTTGCCAGCAGAACGAACGTATCCTTCGTCACCGAACTCCCCATCTTTGCCCCAACTTTTTCCAAAATCCGTACAAGGTGCGCACTTCGAAATCCAGACAAGACGATGCGCTTTCCATACAGAGCATGTCCGGTTTCTTGCTTCTCGCGCAGTTTATATTCCAACCCAGTATCCTTCAAGAATTTCATCAGCGCTGGGATGTTCTTCGCAAATCCCGCAGCCGTCTTCGCAGCAAACCCCTTAATATCGCCAATCTTATCCATCTTCTCCTCAAGGGGCTCTACCGTCTCCAAAATATCCGGGTACACCGCCAAAATCTTATCTATGCGGGTTCGGCCCATCCCTCGCGCAAACACACCCGATGCCGCCATCAGAGTAGATAGTTTTGACGACTTGATCTTTTCTTGAATACTATTGTAGATCTTTTTCGCCATCCGCTCCTTAAAACCCTCAATCGCCAAGAATTCCTCATAATCCATCACCACTATCTTTTCTATCGTATCATGACCAGCCTTCATCAGTCTGGTTATGTTCCCCTCACCCATACAATCGATATCCAACAGTTTGAAGAAATATTCTATCTTCTTTCTCCTTACCGTTATACTCCCTTTTACATCTTCCAACACCGCCTCCACGCTTTTCCACACCCACGGACACGTCGGCATTTTCGGCTCCGCTTTCACGGTCACCTCCACAATATCTGGAATAATATCCCCACTGCGCACCAATTTCACTACGGCGCCCACACCTATCCCCTTGTCTCGAATATTCGCCGCATTATGACCATTTATGTATTCGATCCTCGCACCACCAATCATCACCGGCTCAATGCGAACACGAGGCTTCAGCAACCCATACATGCTCGGCTGCCACTCCACATCCACAACTTTCGCCTCGGCCATCTGATCTCCCAGCACCATCTTGAAGGCAAATGAGTGTTCGGGATTGCCTTCCACCCTCTCATAGGTTTTATCATTCGTCACAATGATCCCGTCGATTTCGAATTCGTATTCATCTCGCCACTTTACAAGCAACTCAGACAGAAACTCATTCGTAATATCTTTGTACATCTCACAACGAACCCGATTCATCGAACCCAAGAACGCCATCTGATCCGACGGACCCAGCACCGGCTTGATCACTTCGTACGCCACAAATTGCAAATCCGCCAATTTCTGACTATTCAACCGTTTCGCATTCACCGTACTCACAATTAACCCCAGCGGATTCGCCCACTTTTCACGATAACGCTCTTGAAAAGCCTCCTTCGTAATGATCAATTCACCTCTAATCACAATCCCCGGAGTCTTCGGCAAATCCAAGTAGGGAATAAGGTGACTCACATCCTGTCCCATGCGACCATCCCCCCTCGTATATAATTTGGGCTCCTCGCCCTCGGTCGTATACAACCCCGAAACGCCATTCAACTTGCCCGAAATGACATACGGGCCTTCGTATTTGGTTTTCCATCTCGGCAAGATACCTGTATCCGGCTTGATCTTGTCCATCGATCCCATGAAATAAGGCAATTCCGCATCATTCTTTTCCACAGGAGCACCAATCTCATGAAGCGCATCATTGTTCGGAAAATGCTCCTTCACATATTCACACAGAATATCATAGATCTCGTCCGTCACAATCGGCTTCTCATTGTAATAGGCCTTGTTTGCAGACCGAATCATCCTTGAGAGCGCCTCCTCCTCATGCCTCTCCAAACAAGTTACGCCGTATTCTTGTAATTCTTTCAGACAGGTCCTCGAGTTCTCTTTTTTCGGTGCTGTTTTTTTAGTTTTAGGAACCACCGCCGCCCCATTCACCCGCTCATGGGGAGCCTTGTATTCCAGCCCCAAAAACTCAAAGATCGATTCTTCATTCGGAAAATCTTGAACCACACGGTTGCCTGCCTTGTCCACGATACCATGCTCGTTCATCGAATATCCATGATCCACCGCCCATTGGCGCATGACGACGTTGAACGACGCGCTTCCCGTGAAATAGAGGAGCGCGAAAGCATATTCTTGGGGTTGGCAATAGAGGAAATCCACACGCCGAGCAGGACTCCCCGGCAATTTCGTAATCACCAGACTTTTGCTCTCGCCCGAAGAAAGGATCTCTTTGATCAATCCAACCGTTTTCAAGGTTTTCACAAATCGAAGATAACGCGCATTCGTCTTGCCCGTAATAATGATGTCAATATCGCCCGAATCTCTCGCCCCTCGTCGATAACTACCAACAATCTGAAAGGCACCCTTGAAGGTCTCTTCGCAGATCTGTTTGTATTCATCGATCTCTTCGCGCGGAATTCTAAGCAATAAATCCTCGTAATAGGCCAAACCCTTCTTCTGGACATCGTTTAAAAGTTCATCTTGTCGCTGCCGTAATTCATCAATCGTTGATACGTGCTGGACCAACTCCGCCGCCTTCTTCGGACCAACGCCAAAAATCTTCATGAATTTGAATCTAGGATCGTTTTTCGCCGCCTCCAAAACAGCAATCTTCCCAGTATCCACATATTCTTTCAACTTTTTCAATGTTGAGGGCCCTATGTTCTTGACACCCTTCAATTGATGAACACCATGGATTACACAACCAAAATCAGCAACGGCCTCCTTGGCACGACCATAGGCACTGGCGCGAAAGGAATCGCCTGCATGAACTTCCTTCAATTGAGAAAGAAGATTCACAAAAGTATTGTTCATTGGGGTCTTTTTTTTTAGTGTCTTATTTTTAGCAATCTTTCTTCGCAATGACATTTTATATATCTTATAGGCAATTTCTTATTCAATTTTTATCCAAACATATAAATTGATCGGCCACCAAACATCATATGTATGTAAATGCTAAAAAACACCCATCCCCGAGACTCACAAATCCGTTTTGAAGAAGGCCCGCACATCTATTATATCAACGGCGATCCGTCTTATACTTCTGTCACAACTTGGTGCCATAAGCACTTCGAAAAATTTAACGCGGATGCCATCATTGACAAAATGATGGGATCTAAAAAGTGGCCCAAAAGCAAGTATTTCGGCCAAACCAAGGACGAAATCAAGGCCCTGTGGAACAAAAACGGGAAGGAAGCATCCGAAGCGGGCACCAAACTCCATTATGACATTGAATGTTTCTATAATGGCGTACCCAATGAGAACGACAGTGTCGAATATAAATATTTCCTAGATTACCATGAAAAGATGACCGAGGGGCTGAAACCCTACCGCACCGAATGGACGGTTTTTCACGAAGAACTGAAAATCGCAGGATCCATTGACATGATCTACGAAAACGAAAAGGGCGAATTAATCATTGCTGATTGGAAGCGCTGCAAAGAAATCAAAAAAACGAATCGATGGCGATCTTCCCACACCGAATGTATTTCACATCTTCCTGATTCTAATTTCTGGCATTATGCGTTGCAATTAAACACATACCGGAAAATCCTCGAAGAAAAATACGACAAAAAGATTGTTGATATGTTCTTGGTGAGATTGCATCCAGATTCACCCAAATGGGAAAAAATTAAAATACCCTTCTTGGAAAGTGAGATGGAAGATCTCATCAAACACCGCAAGAATGAACTTAAACAGGTATTCTCTAAATAATTTATATGATCCCTTGGAATCCTAGCGAGTTTTTACCAGTTTTTATTTTTACAAACTCTCTTTTTTTATCGACATGGATTGTGGCCAAATTTATTTGGTGGCCGATGGTCAAAAAATACGAGTCTGACGAAGCCCTCCCCCCCCTTCCTTATGCCGATCGCTGGCCTCTCTGTGAGATCACCGAGGAGACAGAACAACTCGAAGAACTCAAGCAAAGTGTGATTATGGAACATACTTCAAATGGACCCATTTTTATGCGGTACAACCATGAGCAAGAAGGATTTGATTATTGGAGCAACGACGACATTGAATATGCCGAATTAAACGCAACGGCTAGAAAATATGCGATGATGTACCAATGCCGTAACGCCTATACCGAAACGGACGAAAAAATCATTGATCCTTCTAATAACGAATCCAAAGTAGATGAGGACGATGTCTTTTTAAAACCGAAAAATGTTAAAAAGGCTCGAAGAATCCGAATGGGTAATAAATTTATGCACAAAGGAAAATGTTACGAATCTCCTTTCTTTAAAAAGGAAGAAGAAGCAAAGAATTTGTTCTTTTGTGGTGGGAATGTGAGTGGTTTAAATTACAAGGCGTTCAAAGATTCTTTCTTGAAGTAATTTCATCTAAATCTTCGCCGCGAGGAACGACGCCAAGAACGACGCCGGGAACGACGTCCGCCATTAAAAAAACGCGCCATTCTTCTATTTCTTGAGGCTTTCAAGGCTCTCACGGTCATGGGACCTAGTTTCTTCTTCTTCTTGGATTTCTTCTTCTTGGATTTCTTCTTCTTGGATTTCTTCTTCTTGGGCTTCTTTTTATTGTCCAATTTTTCTATTATTTCATTTAGTTTTGTTTTTTCTTCACCCGTTATTTTTTCTAAAAGTTCTTCCAAGTCGGCATTTAATGCGCTCAATCTTTCCTTTATATCTTTATTTTTTCTACGGGCCGACG
>CEQP01042432.1_pt1 | contig 10537 bp, 8 predicted proteins | sample 356291 | NCBI WGS metagenome assembly CEQP01 (sample SAMEA2621221, study PRJEB7988) | marine metagenome | isolation source: saline water (ENVO:00002010), including | reverse complement strand
GTTAAATTCGCTATTTTTGGTCAAGGAGATCAATTAGGATATCCTGACACTTTCCAAGATGGAATGGGTATGGTATATGAAAAAATGATGAACGGCGGAGGTACTGGAAAAATAGGCTTTACCTCAACAGATGATTACGATTTTGATGAATCTAAAGGAGTAATTGACGGAATGTTTTGCGGCTTATCTCTTGATGAGGACAATCAAGGGGAAATGACTGATGAAAGAGTAGAAGAATGGTGTAAGCAAATCATGAGTGAGGTCTAAAACCCACTTCTTTTAAATTTCTTATCAAGTTCTTCAGGAGTTATCGTCATTACTGTTGGTCTACCGTGTACACAAGCGTAAGGATTTGGTATTGATTCCATCTCTCTTATAACAAATTCCATTTGAGCCATTGTTAACTTATCTCCAGCACGTAATGCCGAATGACAAGCAACAGTGTACATCATGTATGTGTGCTTTTCTTCAGCTGATTTCATAGTTCCACTTTCAACAATATCATCTATAGCTTCTCGAATTCTTTCAGGCTCAGATCCTGCCAAAAGTGCAGGTACTGCTCTTATCATGAAAGAATTAGGACCAAATTTTTCAACATCGAATCCCATATTATTAACTTCAGATAGGATTTCTTCAAAGGCAGTAGATTCACTCTTCGATAATTCTAAGGAGATTGGTTTGAGAAGGTCTTGTTTGCCAACTCTCTTGAAACGGGCTTGATCCTTTAGTCGCTCATACATTACTCTTTCATGGGCTGCATGAAAATCGATAATGTAAAGTCCATCTAAGCCCATTGCAACAATATATTTGTTTTCAATTAATGCCAGTGGCCTCATGGAAGGCATGTTAGTTTCGATTTCATCTTGATTTAATTTAACATCAAATTCTTGCTGTAAACCATCAATAGTTGTTAATGGTCTAGCTTTCATTGAAGAGGAACCTGCGGGTGAAGGCGTGCCAAAGATTGTCTTAGTTTCTCCTTTTTCAAGATTAATATGTGAAATGAGAGCTTGTTCAGATAAAACATTTTTTATTATTTCTCTTAGAGATTTATTCTTTTTTTCTTCCTCAGCAATCCTAACTAAAGTTTTTGCAGGATGTACGTTTACATCTACATCTTTTGCAGGTATTTCTAGGAATAATGCACCTATTGGGAAGTGTCCATCATGTAATAAACTTCCATATGCACCCCTAATGGAATAACAAATATTTCTAGCTTGAATAGGTCTTCCATTAACATGAAGATATAGTCCAGCAGTTGATTTTCTGGAAACTGCAGGCCTTGTCAGAAATCCTTCAAGTCTTAGATCTTCAGCTTCCCCACTAATTTCAATTAATTCTTTTGCAGCATCTCTGCCCAGTAAAACTCCAATCCTTGTTTTCAAATCAGAGGCTGGTGCATCGATTAATTTTCTCTCTCCATGTATTAGATTGAAAGCTACATCAGGTCTTCGAATAGCTTCAGTAGTTACTATTTTCACTATATGCTGAAGTTCAGTCGCAATTCTCTTCAGGTGTTTTGATCTTGCAGGGGTATTGAAAAATAAATCAGCAACTTCGATAGTAGTACCTTGTGGTGCTGCTTTTTCCTCAACATTCAAGTCATTATTTCCTTCTATTGTAATTCTAGTACCAACATCATCTCCACTTTTACAAGTCGTGATTCGAAGTCTTGATACAGAAGCTATAGATGGCAAGGCTTCGCCTCTGAATCCTGATGTAACAACGGTTTGTAGATCATCAAAAGACTGTATTTTAGATGTGGAATGTTTCTGAAATGCTAGAACAGCATCTTCTTTGTCCATTCCATGCCCATCGTCTCTGATAACGATTAAAGAAGTTCCACCTTCCTCAACTCTTATCCATATATTCTTTGCATCAGCATCAAGTGAATTTTCTACAAGTTCTTTAACGACAGATGCAGGTCTCTCGATAACTTCTCCTGCAGCAATTTGGTTAATTGTGTGGTCGTCAAGTAACTGAATACTCCCCATCGATTAACTACCATACTAAACCCATTTATTATATTTTTAGCGATAGTAAGGCTTAAGAATCACAGATTGATGTCTTATTATGGACATTGCACAATTGAAACAGTATTCCCAATACTTCGGTTTTGGGTGCTTAGCACTTTACTTGGGTCTTTTATTTTTACCATTAGCTACAGGAGATGAGTTCAAGTTCCCTGAGTTGAAGGAAATTATTGCATTCATTGGTGCATTTTTCTTAGGAATGTTTGTTTCTGATATGAAAAATAGAGTCAAACAGTCAGACTAAGGTTATTTCTCTGTTTCCTTTAACTACACTGTCTTCGTAAGTTATCGTTATTTTGATATTGCATGAAGTAGAGCATATGTTGAAGTCGTTTTCATAAATTGCAATTATTTCATCTTTCTCCCAGGAATCAGAACTTTCAGTCATCTCAATAATTGTACATTTTGCAGGTGAAACTAAGTCTGGGTTAGAAAGTGCAGGAAATACAGAATTATCTAATGCTCCAATCAAAAATGAAACGTATCTAGGTTCGTCATCATCATTATAATAACTAATGAATTTAATTTTGTAGAAATCATCTTCAATTTTTATAACATATATCTTGTCTTCTACTTCTATGCGATGTGTAGATATTTTGTAGTCATACCAGTCTAGTCTTTCTTCGCTAGTTTCAGTAAATTCTGTATCAGGAGCAGCCAATAATTCTTCAAATTTAATATCTTCAACAATTGCTCCAGTCACATTTCCTGAAAGATAAATATCCGTTTTTGAAAATCTCATATGGAAATTTTCTTGATTAGTTTCGACTAAATTATCTAAATTTACATGTGTAAACTCATCCTCTGAAGTTGCATCGACTGTTACTGTAAAAGTAACTCCATCTGAGCCTAACTTAGGAGAAACTTTAGCCTTCCCAATATCATTAGATGTAAAGTTCCCCTTAGAACAAGCCATAGTTTCAGTTTCATTTTGAATATTGATTGTTAATTTAGACCATTCCAAATTTTCTTCTGCCTCTGAAAAAGATAATTCAAAGAGTGAATTATTGCGTTCTTCCGTAATGTTACTGGATGAATCTGTGGCTACAAAAATATTGTTTGTACCTAATTCCTCTTCGTATGAGGTTATCATGAAGGCCCAAATTCCTCCAATAATCAACAATAAGCTAGCGATGCCTAATCCTACGTGTTTATAGTTCATTTTTTTGCTCTGAAAAGGTTACCAAATAGGGATGGAGTTTTGAAAGTTGCATCGTCAACAAAATAAGATCTTGCTTTAATAGAAATCAAATCAATGAAGACAACAACAACAAACAAAATTAATAACAATGCAATTACTTTGTCATATTGAAGGAATTTCAGATATGTTGAAATGTAATACCCTATCCCTCCAGCTCCCACAATTCCTATTACAGAACCGTGTCTTACATTGTATTCAAACATAAAGAATAATTGGGAAATGAGATTGTTAGCAGTCTCTGGAATTACAACTCTTTGAATAATCTCACTATTGTTAAGGCCCATTGCTTTTGCAGCGTCTAGAGGATCATTAGATAATCCTTCTATTGTTTCATACTGTAATTTTCCTAGATATCCAATTGTATAGAAGGTCATAGCTAATACTCCTGAAACTGGACCCAAACCAACCAATATAACAAAGAAAATAGCCCAGATTATACTTGGTAAAGTTCTCATTGCAGCCAGTAGAAATCTAAATGGTATTGCTATAGAATCACGATACAAATTTCTAGAAGCTAAAGTAGCAAGTGGCAAGCTTATAACGAAGCCAAAACCAGTTGATACAAAGGCAATTTTCAGAGTTTCTGTAATTCCTATATATGCGGGTGAACAGAGAAAATCCCAACTTCTTTCACATGTAGGGTATGACTGAGCTTCCGTAACTTTCCAATTAGGTGGCCAAAGAGACTCATAAAAAAAGACTGAAAGATTATCCAAACTATTCTCAAGACTTGCCCAATCTCCGTCAACAAGATCAACAAAAACTAAGTACGTGGCAATCAAGAATAATGAAATGAATATAGGATATCTCTTTCTGGTTAAGTTCATAATTCTACCTCATTCAAACGGGAAACTCCATTTTCAGAGTCTTTTTCCAGACTAAAACATCGATTAGCAAGTTTAGCTCTATCGATATTATGTTCGACAATTACTAAAGTAGCTGTGTTGCCCTCGGCATAATCAATGATAGCTTTCCAAACACTCTCGACTGTGCTATCATCCAACTCACTCAAGAATTCATCCGCTAGAATTAATTTAGGTCCTTGTGCTATTGTTCGGGCTATTGCTACCCTCCTTTGCTGCCCCCCTGATAACCTCTTTATTGGCTCGTCTATTTTATCTGAAAGATTCATTAATTCTATTGCTTCAACCACTTTATCAATAACTTTTTCATCGTGAAAACCTGATAAGGATCTCAATTTAGATTCATGACAAATGGCTCCTTCCAAAACATTAGAGTAAACTGTTTCATGCTTGATTAAACCTAATTTCTGAGGAATATATCCTATAACTCCTCTTTCAGGCTCACCTACACTATCAAATACTTTGAGAGTGCCGCTTATTGGATTTACCAAACGGGCGATATTTTTTAGAAATGTAGTTTTTCCTATTCCTGATTTGCCGATTATTGATACAATTTCTCCTTGCTTAATTTCCAGATTATCTACTTCGGCCAATATGGCATCAGGTGAATAACCTATCTTTAAATCGACAGCACTTATCACACTACTCATTGGAGCCTCTAGGGGCCCTCCGTACTGGCCGCACTATAAACCATTACATCATAGGACCACTTTGTTATCTGCCCGTTAAGCAGAGGGGTGTGACTTTCCTCGCCAAGTTGCTTGGACACGTTATGACGAGGAGAAAGTACCATTATGTCTAACTAGTGATTTCGTATTTTGTATCGTAATAGGTACTTATTCCTGGTATCGATGCGATAAGACTACTATAAGATCCAAGGTGTTCTTGCGCATTTGCTTCTACTAAGCCAGGAGTTCCTAAAACATTAGCTAAAATATTTCCACCACAGGCATTTTCATTAGATTCAGAATCTACTTGGTGTGTTATTACATTGTAGCATCCTGTGTAAGTTTCACCCTGCACTTCATAATCTACAACATACATTTCGTTATTTAATGCGAGTAATGCATTGAGAATTGCAGTCCTAGTTTGAACATTGATTTTTTCAGGATTATACATTACAGGATGAGATGGTGCTTGACCAAAAGCTGGTAGAGGCACATATTCATCACGAGGTAAACACCAATCTTCGTTAAGACTAGAATTTGCGTTACCACAATATCCATCTACTGTAGAGTCTTTTGCAAATGCAACGTCTCCAACTCCTTCAGACAAACATTTTACTGCGCCCGAATAACCGTGGTATGTTGTTCCGGAATCTGGAATACTTGCATTATCATTGAAGAAAGAATAGATAGTGTTTCTCAACGATTCAATATCATCTTTATCACCAACAACATCTGCATATTCATTGGAAATCAAGTATCCCATAGGTAATAACATTCCTGCAGATTTCAACCAACCAGTATGACATGAGGTCTTACCTTCAAGTAATGCAAATGGATCTGTACTATCATCATCATCTAAGTGAGCTGCAGCCATTTCAGAATCTTTGTGTACCCACGCATGAGCATTGTAGTAAGTTCTACCATCTGATTTTTGATCAGCTGCCATGGTAGCTAATCCATATTGCTTCCAACCAACCCAAGCTGCTCCTCCATCCATAAATGCAATATCTGCATTTCCAAATCTTAGAGCTTCAATTATTGCACCTTCTGAAGTGACTGGATATAGGGTAACTTCCACGCCAGTTTGTTTAGAGATGAAATCAGCTAGAGCCTGAGGGTTTTCCTCAGGAGCACCTGAATAATCATCTTTTAATTCAAAAGCTATTCTAATCTTTGAAACTGTTGGAGTAACTGTCTCACTAATAGAAAATTTATCACTGTAATAGGAATTAATTCCTGGAATATCGCCTATTAATCCGCCATAGGAACCAAGATGGGTCTCTGCATCCGTAGTTACTATACCTGGTGTTCCTAGGATCTTATCTAGGATTGCAGCTCCTTCATCATTATCTTTCATCGCTACGAGTGCATCTTGAACTTTGGTTTTTGTTTCATTAGTTACGAATTCAGGATTATACATTACTGGATGTGAAGGTGCTGAACCGTAAGAAGGGAGTAACACATAATCATCTTCTGGAAGACACCAGTCTTCATTTTCAGCTGCATCTTCATTTCCACAATATCCTGCAACAGTTGAATCTTTTGCAAAAGCAACTGACCCAACGCCTTCAGATAAACATCTTACTGCACCAGAATAACCGTAATAGGTTGTTCCAGAGTCTGGAATACTTGCATCTTCACTGAAAAAACTAGTTACAGTATTTCTTAACGACTCAATATCGTTAGAATCACCTACTACGTTTGCATATCCATTACCAATAAGGAAACCCATTGGCAACAACATTCCTGCTGATTTCAACCAACCTGTATGACATGAGGTCTTACCTGCTAGTAATGAGAAGGGATCTGTACTATCATCATTATCTAAGTGTGCAGAAGCCATTTCAGAATCTTTTAGAACAACTGCGTGAGCATTGTAGAACGTTCGACCATCTGATTTTTGGTCGGCAGCCATTGCTTCAAGTCCATATTGTTGCCAGCCAATCCATGCTGCAGCTCCATCCATGAATGCAATGTGAGCATTTCCAAATCTTAGAGATTCAATTATTGCACCTTCTGAAGTTATCGGATATAGTTCTACATCCATATCAAGTTCTTTGGCTAAATAATCTGCCATAACCTGTGGATTTTCATCAGGATTTTCATAATCATCTTTAACTTCATATGCGATTATGAATTTCTCTTTTTGTGTTTCTTCGTCGTCATCACTACTCAAACAACCCGTGAATGCAGTCATTACGAATAGCATAGCAAGCCCAATTACAGCACTTTTTTGCTTCATGATTTTTCACCATTTTTATTTAGGTAACCCTAAATTAGGTGAGCCTAAAAAAACGGGTGTATATAATAATTTAGGTCTCCCTAATTCTGGAAAAGTATATTTTTTATAAGACGAGTTGACTCTCGAAGTATGGCTGGAATGGATGCTTTATCTGAGAGTGCAGAAATGATGATTAAAAATATAAATCAACTAGCTGCCAATGAAAAAAGAGTAAGAACTTCAGATCTTGCAAACAAAACTGAATTGAAACCTGCAACAGTTACTGAAATGATTCAACGTTTAGGAGACTTAGGGCTAGTTGACTATGAACCATACCATGGAGTACACCTTACTAAACAAGGCCAACATGTGGCTGATGTTATTGAGCATCGGTTTAATATTCTTGAACGCTTTTTGACTGAAATACTTGGCGTAGATAATGATGAAGCTTCAGAAGTAGCATGCCGAATGGAACATGTTCTTACAAGAGATGTAGAACATAAATTAACAACTTTCTTGGGTATTGATCCTGAAAAAGAGTCTGAACTATTTTGTCATAAGATAAATATTGAAGATGACAATGATCTCAAATATTTACCATTAAGCAATTTTAAAGAAGGAAAAAAAGGCACTGTAAAATTAATATTTGAAAATAATGAATTAGCAAAAATCTTGGGAACAAAAGGAATAATTCCAGGTAGTTCACTATTACTTAAAAAATCAAATAATAAAGTTTATACCATACAAAATGACGAAGGTGAATTATCAGTTGATAGGAATACAGCTTCCAAAATAATTCTTCAAAACTAATGGCATCAAAAGGAATACTATACATTGTCATCAGTGGACCTAGTGATTACAAGAGAGCTGCAGAGGGCATTAGAATGGCTGAATATCAATCTGGTGATGGAACACATGGTGTAGCATTAATGCTTCAAGGTGAAGGTGTAGAGTGGTTAAGAGATGGTGACGAAGATGTTAGAAAGGAAATACAGACATCAATTGGAGTTGTACACGAACTTGGATCGCCCGTTTTTGTTTGCGGGGCTTCTCTTAATGAGCGAGGATTAACTGCAACTATGAGAGATTACCAATTTACAAATTCTTCAGCACCTAAGAGAATAAGCCAAGTTGTTGCTAAAGGTTGGCAAATTCTTGTTTTTTAGACTTGTCTTTCTAAATTACCAAATTGTAGAAGTAAGGCAGGTAGCATAATTACTGCAGCTACAAAAGAAAGGAATATCATAATTGCCATAATCATTCCAAATGTGACAAAAAGTGGCATAACTGACAAAGTTAAAACCATAAATCCTGCAAAGTCAGTAAAAGCAGACATTGCAACATTGTTTCCAGTTTCATCTAAGCTTTCTTCCATCCACTCAATTTGTTTAAGTTCTGGATTCTCAAATCTAGCTTCTCTAACTCTCTGAACCATGTGTATGGCATAATCAACACCTAAACCTATTGCTAAACTAGATATTTGAACTGTAACCAAATTTATTGGAGTATCTGTAAGAACCATCCCTCCCCTTAACCAAAGTGTTATGGCTACAACAGGTAAAATCGTTATAACACTTAATCTGATATCTCTAAGAACAAATAATACAATAAAGAAAGCTAGAATTATAGCTACTACTAAACTCTGCTGAAAACTATCTGTAATTTCAAGCATGTAAACATATCTTTCATAGCTCAAACCTGCAACCTGTACTGACACACCATCCATTGAATTCAAATCCTCAGCTGCTGAATCTAAATCTTTTTTGAGATCCATCATCAAACCATAGATATCATCTGGCCTCTCGACTTGGAACCAAGATCTTGCCATTGTCATCTTACCACCCTCAAGGAGGTAAGTTTGTCTTGCATCTGAAGGTGAGATGTAGAATGTCCCCTCTAGATTAACTGTTCCATTTCTATAAACATCCTCTAAAACCTTGTAAATCTCTTCACTAGATGTAGGAAGACCTGTGGTAGGATCTACTGTTTCAGGTACGTAACCTTTGCCTTCTACATTTGTAGCTAAAAGAACCTGTGTCCTAATGATATAGGGAACACTGCCCAAGAAACGAGCACTTACGTTCTGTTCGACAAGATTACTTTCCATATTGTCGATTCCAACAATTGTATCATAGTTAGCAAGATCATCACCCTCAATGACATAGTAACCAGGCTCACCTTGTTCCGGGAAAGTTGCTTGACCAATTATCACCGTTTGAATAAATCTAGATTCATTATCTGCATAGTCTTTAACATCAAAAGTGGATTCAGGATTGCCGAGAACGATCGGGGAAAGAATAATAGTTATAATTAGAAAAACAAAGAGCATAGGCAATGATCTATTTTCCATAAACAAAGCTAGTTTTTTCATGCTGAAGACTTGGCCAATCTTTGAAATTATACTACCTTCATCTCTATCCATTGAAGATGGTGAAGGAGGAAAGTAACTCCTTAACAAAGGAGTGAAAACACCCATTATCAGATAGGCTTGAATTATTCCAAGAGGTCCTAAAATTCCCCACTCATAAAGATCTGGAATTGCACTTAGAGTTGCTGTTCCAAAAGCAACAACTGTAGTAAGAGTAGCTACACCAAGTGCCGGAAAAAGAGTTCTAATTGACCCAAAGGCTCCTTGAAAACTAGCTACTTGGGGATGAGTCGAAAACAATGAGTTTTCCAAAGTAAGTCTGCGCCAACGTGTTAAACTATGAATTACAAAATCGACGCCTAAAGCTAACATCAAAATTGGCAGCATAGCTGCAAGCTGAGTTAGTGGGAAACCAAGCCAATATGAGTTAGCAGTCATACAAATCATCAACAAAGCTAAACCTAAACCACTAACAAGGACATCACCTACATTTCTAAAGTAGAAAAATAGCAATAACACCATTAAAATAAAAGATATACCAATCAAAATTCCTGTGGAACTTATTTGGCTATCTATTTCAAGGCCAAAAGCAAGATAAGAATAGAAATCTACATCCTGATTTGAGGCTAAAGGATCGAGATAGTAAGAATCTACTTTCTGTTCCCAATATTCAAAGTGCTCGTAATCACCCCTCTGTCTAGGATAATCTTCGAAAAGTCGCGTGGAATTTGCCTCACCAACAAGAGTGAAACCCTTAGCTTTCCAATAAGTTCCCGGAGTTGCGTAATATTCAATTGGATATTCGAAATCATCACGAGGCTTTGTACATTCCTCACCGTCCACTACACAAAGATCTGAAGAAACCAATTGTCTGTATGGAAAAGAACCGTCATCTGCTCTAAAATTGAACAATGCATTAAGAACATACGTTAAGTCTTCCTGAGAAGCTTCTTCATAAAGCGAACTGGTATAATTTATTGAAAAAGTGACTGGCGTATCCTTATTCATTATAGAACGTGTAGTATCTGGTAAACCCCACAGTGCAGAAAGCTGATTCTGCTGAGTCTGCCAGTTAAATTTAGTATCAAAATATTGACTTGTTTCATTATCTGCAATCAATTGATCATTACGACTTGTAGTTTCTCTAAAAACTTCCAAATCTAGAGTATTATGATCTACAGTT
>CEQP01316911.1_pt1 | contig 10665 bp, 10 predicted proteins | sample 356291 | NCBI WGS metagenome assembly CEQP01 (sample SAMEA2621221, study PRJEB7988) | marine metagenome | isolation source: saline water (ENVO:00002010), including | reverse complement strand
TACTAAAATGTTATTTTGTTTCATAATTCTTCCTTCCATTTTTATACCAATCAATAGCAGTTTTTAAAATAATATCAATAGATGAATATTTCGGCTCCCATCCAAGAATTAGTTTTGCTTTTTCAGCATTAGCAACAAGTACATCAGGATCTCCTTTTCTTCTTTGCGATATTCTAGCATTGATAATTGTTTCTGTGAGTTTATTTGTTTTTTCAATTATTTCATAAACTGAATTGCCATTACCTGTACCTAAGTTAAATATTTCTGATTTTTTTTCTTTTAATAAATATTTGAGAGACAACACATGGGCAGTGGCAAGGTCTTTAACATGAACATAATCTCTAATACAAGTTCCATCAGGAGTATTATAGTCGTTTCCATATATACGGATTGTTTTTTTATTTCCCAATGCAACATTGATAATTTTTGGAATTAAGTGAGGTTCTGGTTCGTGCCATTCTCCTATCTCATTTTCTAAATCCGCTCCAGCTGCATTAAAATATCTCAATACAACTGATCTGATAGATCTGACTTTATCATAATTTTTTAAAATTTGTTCAACAACTAGTTTGCTAGTTCCGTATGGGTTAATAGGTTTTTGGGTATTAGATTCAATTATTGGAATTTTTTCAGGAACTCCATATGTTGCGCATGTGCTAGAAAAAATTATAAACTTAACATTTGACATAACCATGACTTCTAAAAGGTTAATTGACCCAATTACATTATTATAATAATATTTAGTTGGAAATTTTATTGATTCATCAATGTAGGCATGTGCTGCAAAATGCATAACTGCGATTGGTTTATATAGATTAAATATTTTTAAAAGTTTTTTATTATCCATTAAGTCTACTATTTCTAATGGACCCCATCGAACAGACCATTTGTTACCTGTGCATAAATTATCGATAGTAATTGGATTAAAGCCAAGTTCGTAAAGCTCTTTACAAACTTGGCTTCCAATATAACCAGCGCCTCCTGTTACTATGATATTTTTATTTATTGTGATTTATAATGTGCTTAGAAAGTTTTATAGCTTTCAAAAATACCTGATCCATATCATAGTATCTAAACTCTGCTAACCTACCCAAAAAATAAATAGGATTTTCAATATTTTTTAATTTTTCGACTTCCGCTACATATTTTTTCAGTAAAGAATTATTTTTTGAATTAATAATCGGATAAAATGGTTCTCCATCTGATATTGGATATTCATATGCTATCGTGGTGGATGAACTTATTTGACCAGTAACATGTTTAATCTCAACTGAACGGGTGTAACTAAAGTCATTCGGGTAATTTATTTGAACACAGGGTTGCTTGTAATTCATTTTGAAATTTTTATATTCAAATTTTATGGATCTATAATCTAGTTTACCAAAAATATATTCAAAGAACATATCAAGCTGACCAGTATAAATGGTGGCGGTATAATTTTTCCTGTTATTTTTTATTTTACGAGGATCTAATTCTGCATTTGTTTTAAGAAAAATATTTTCGTGATCTAAAATATTTTGCATCATTATTGTATAGCCGTTTTTTGGCATGACTTGATATTTTGCATTTATATACCTCTCATCCCAATTAAATCGTAATGGAATTCTGGCTGTTATAGATGGGCTTAACTCTCTCGGATGACAATTCCATTGTTTCATTGTGTACCCTTTAAAAAGTAAATCATATAATTCCTTACCAACACAAGACAGGCATTGTTCTTCACTATTTTTAGGATTTAAAAAATTCACAGTTTGAGATTGGAGATATTCCCTAAACTCTTTCTCATCATAAACTCTGCCCTTCAAAACGGAAATTGTGGAAAGACTAATTGGTAATGGCACTAGTTTATCTTTCACCATAGCTTTAACATAGTATTGCCCTGGAATCCAATCTGTGAAATTTGAAAGCCAATTTAACAATTTTTTATTTTTTGTACGAAAATAGTGAGGGCCGTATTTATGTATTAGTATTCCATGTTTATCTTTTTCATCAAAAGTATTACCGCCAACATGATATCGCTTTTCATATAAATCAATAAAATAACCTTCTTCTGCTAAGAGTCTCGCAACAGTAGATCCAGCAGGACCAGATCCAATTATTTGTATCTTTTTAATTTTATCTTATCCTGTCGCTCATCAATCCAACAAATGATTTTACATAATCATGGTAGCTTGATTTATCGTTTAAAATCTTAATCAAATTTTCTCTTTGATTCATCTTATGTAGTTCATAGTCATTAAATATTTCAGATATCTTATCACAGATATTCTTGGTATTTCTATTATTTATTTTAAATTTATATTGTTTATCTATTTTGATATCATTCTGATTACCCGCAGATCCTCTATCGCTTGTAATCAAGCAACAGTTCATTATCGCAGCCTCCCTTGGAATCCTATCTCTTCCCGGATGATGTCCAAAATCAATATAAATTTTAGACATAGCCAATTGATTTATCAGCTCTTTTCTTGTTAGCCCTTGCAATGGATACATTTTGAATTCAGGTTGAAATTTTTGAAGCTTTTCAGTAAAGGAAGTTCCCTTCAGTGGATTATAAGAAATAATATTTTTCTTCTTCACTTTAATTGAATTACTTTGTTCATAAAATTCATCATTGAGATAATCTCCAATATAGAGTGAATCAATTGAGTGTTTTCTTAAATATTCAGCGGCATAAAAACTTTGGGCTAGGTGAAAATATTTTCTAAGAATAGTCATTGGAAGGCGAGCATACGTTAGGGTTCGATATCTATTGTACAAATCGCGAGGAAAAGATTTCCATTTTTTCTTATAGTAATTGTCCACAGAGAGCCAATTTATAACATTTATAGTATTATTATATTTTTTAGCTAAAATCGTAATTATTTCTGGTAAAACAATAATATTAGATTTGATGTCATCAGGCTGTTTTGCAGAAATATCATATCCGAAACTTTTAAAATACTTAATTGTACCCCCATCATCTTCACTTGGATAAAAAGACAAAAAAGCATTTTCCCCATGGCGCCTTAGTGAATCGACCAATTGAACTTGACATTCAACACCGCCGGCTCTACCACCCGTAGGTGCAAATACAAAATAGTTCATTTTATATTTTTTTCTAGATAACTGATTAGATCTTTGTTATTAGATCTTCGCATCATACTGTTAGCCAAAATATCATGGATATAAGAAATGAACTCATTCTCTTGGTCCCAGTAAAATAATACCCCCTGTTTATTGCAAAATTTTAAAAAGGATGAATAATTAGGAGTGAACCATTTATGCCATCCACGATCAATAAATATCAAGAATGGGAGATTCCCGTATATTGCTTTATACATGAAGGTCTGTGTAGGAAAATTGATTATATATAAACTTGAATGAATTTCACTTTCTTTTAGATCATTAAATAATATTTTTCTATTTGATTTAAAATTATCATTAAAAGATCTCGGATGCTTCAATACTCCTATCGAAAAATTTGAATTTTGAACTATTTTATTTTGACGACTAAGTTGTTTATACATCTCCTCATAACCTCCAAAAAAATTATTTAATAGTTGGTTCGGTTTTAAAAACTCAATTAGCAAAACTTGTTTTATTTTATCAAAAGATTTATCATAATAAGGAAATCTGTTTTGTCTAATATTTTTAGCCCCAAACCCCCAAAAATAATAGTCGTTCGAAATTGAATACTCAAATTCGCCAAACCTGTCTTTTTTTAATTCACCATATTGTCCACCATGTTGAAAACCAATAAACTTTAATTCTTGTTTAACAAATAGCAAATGACAGAATTCATCTTTACACAAGTTGTCTGGTGCTCCATAAAATACATTAGGGATATTTTTTTCTATAATTGGATAAATAAAAAACATATCCGAAATGGTTAATTTAAATTGATTGAATTTTTTTCTATCAAAATAATTAATGATTTTAGATAAAAACTCATCCTTAAAATCATAATTAACCGACCAATTAATCCGCTTTAATTTTTCCCTTGTAATTAAATAATAATATTTATCTATTTTTTTTCGATACCCACCCATCAATACGCCATATGGGATTGGTATTAATGAAAACAGATATTTCAGGGTATCTTTAATGCGACTGGACGTGGAGGTTTTTTTTATATAAGACTTTGGGAAATTAAAATCATCCTTTGATAGAGCAACTTGCAAATTTAAGCAATTAGTTGGAAGTTCCATTTGATTTGACTCTGCCATGAAATAAATATCTAGCCAAAAATCTAAAAGAACGCGTATTTTTTTTTTATTCGGATAACTGCGCTCCTCCAATAAGTCTGAATATACATCAAGTATTTTCTTTTTTTTTCTAACTACCAAGGCAATGAAAAACTATTTAATTATATTTTGAAATTGCAATTGAGATTCATTGTAAGGACCTAAAGGATCTTCTATCAATTCAAACATAGAAATATCCTCTTTTTTGAAATGCTTATAATCCCAATTGCGTTGAAAATTATTTTTATGAAACCGAGCATTATTAGTTTGACCGTCAATTAATATTAGCGTTCCAGGTAATAGCAGCGGCTCCATAAATAAAAGATCAGAAGTGATAATTGTTCGGTCTTGATGGTCCATACTAAGACCATTAACTTCACCTTTTATGCTCCTAAAGCTCGGACCATCAGAGTATATAAAGTCTGGACAAATATTAGGAATCTCTTTTATTCGTCCACAGACACGATCATTAAACGTAGTTAAATAAGCAGATGTAGTGAAAAATTTTACATGGTTTTTTACATATAATGGCAAATTTTCTTTTGTTAAATCAATATATTTTTTTTCTGTATCAACTGTATAAAGGGTAAATGGATCTACTCTTCTTAAGGTGTTTTTTATTTCTTGGTAATAATCTGAATGATTCTTTTGTAAAGCATCAGCCATTACCATGGTTGACCAACCCACGCCCAACTCTAAAACCGTCAAGACCTTTCTTGAGCGTATTATATAGTGGAGTCTTATCAAATCATCGCAATCTGGAGCAAAAGGGTCTTTACCATCAATATCAAAAACATAGCCTGGCTCATATAAATCTATTTTATCATATTCATAACCTAATAATTCATCAAGTTTGTTCTCATAATAATAATCAGTATAATTAAAATCGAATGAAATCATAGGCTACATCTCCATTATTTTATTTATTTTGAATAAGTTTAATGCACATCGTTTTTTTAAAATATATTTTTTTAATGAGAAAAATTAATTATCTACAACACACAAAGAAATCTGATCCAATATCAATATGAAAAAATTATAAATTATTACAATATGGAATTAATCAAATATCCCTTAAAAATTATTTGTTGAGTGAGGAATTATTTTAAAAGAAATTCAGATATGATGGATTTCTCTTCCATATACCAACGCGTTTCATGTACAAATTTAATTTTATTAATTTTTTCAGAAAAAATAAAATCATCAGAATGTTTATTAATAAATTGTCTTAATTCATCAAAATTTTTTTTACCAATAGGTTCTAAAATTCTACCAAGTGGGATATGAGCCCAACCTGATTGTCTGTTGGGCAAAAATGGAATTTTATTTTTCAAATGCTTACGAATCTTAAAAATTATTCCCTCATCATCAAATCCCTTTGCGATTACACACCCATCTCGGTTAATCTGAATACCTTCAACTATAAGTTTAAAATGTGGACTTTGCAATGCTGAAAGTTCATTTAAAATAATTTGAGATTGCGATTGATCCCATTTTTCATCTGGCCATTTAAATACACAATATTCCACACCAAAATTTTTAGGAATTACCCAATAATGAAGTTTGTCAGTTATGATATCAGATATATACTTTTGAAAACTCATAAGCTTATCGCAAAGGTTTTTACTGAATGACAAACCAGATAATAGTGCATACACCTCAAGATTTTTCGGTTTAGGCTTTTGAAGTTTTAAACTTTTCTTAGTGAATAAATTTATTGATTTATCAAGATTTGATTGAATAAAATCTGAATTCAACCATGTTTCATTCCCTACTTTCGAATATGAGTTTTTTAAATATCTGAAATGTTCATTATTCATATTTAGCGTATAATCCACTTTATTAGCTTTTCGGTAATAGATCATTAATTTCTAACATATTATAAACTTCAGCATCTCCTAATAGGTTCTCATCAGATCGTAGCGGCTTTTCGAGGCGGGATAATTTAATATATTCTCTATTATAATATTCCTGAGTTGAGTCTGGCATCATATCGATTGTGTCAGGTAGAATGATATAATAATTATTTTTTTTAACAGTTCTTTTTGCTTCAACTTCTGTTACTAACTCTTCATATGCTTTTTCACCAGGTTTACTTCCAATGACTTCGTAATCAAATTTTTTCCCACTGCTTACAGCTTTTGCTAAACTCATTATATTACAAGAACCCATGTTTTTTACATATATTTCACCGCCACTCATATTTTCTGCTGCATATAAACATAAATCGATTGCCTGCGAAAGTGAAATAAAAAACCGAGACATATCTTCGGAAGTAATTGTTAAAGGAATATTATTATCGATCTGTTGCTTAAAAATATGTAATACAGAACCATTTGTGTTCAAAACATTCCCAAATCTTACGCTAGAAAAACGAGTGTCATTTACCCCCATATAGTGATTTGCAGAGGTCATCAATCTCTCGCCAAGTAATTTCGTTGCACCCATAGTACTACTTGGATTAACAGCTTTATCACTGCTGGTAAAAACTACACTACCAACATTATTTTTGATGGAAGCGTTTATAATATTATTTACACCAATAATATTTGTTTGCATTGCTTCAAATGGATTGTATTCGGATAAATAAACATGCTTTAAAGCAGCGCAATGAAAAACTATATCAACACCCTCAAAAGCTCTATCCAGTCTTTCTTTATCTCTAATTGATCCAATAAACATTTTTAAGTTTGAATTAAACTTATCTCCATATTTTTGATCAAGTTTGAATAGACCATCTTCATTTTGGTCAAAAGCACAAACTGTATGCCCTTTGGATAGAAGTCTTTCAACAATGCTGGATCCTATAGAACCACATGCTCCAGTTACTAGAATTCTAGATTTATCTTTTGACATTTTGTTTTCCATTATTATTTATTGTAAATCTTTCCAACAAATCCCTTCTCCTTGAACAATGTCACGTTTTAATTTCTTACCAATTACTTCTTCTATCTGATATGGAGGGATTCCCTCTGATGGTCGAGGTCTTAAATTATTTAAGTCTTTTCTTTCTACTATATCACCTTTAGAAAGAGTTTTTGCCGCACAAATACTTCTTTGTTGCAATATAATTGTTTCTTTTTCATTTTCTTCAACTTTTTTCTGTCCATCTCCCAATGAATTTTGTAATTCTCGCGTTCTTTCTACCATTTCGCGAAATGATACTGGGGTCATTGAAAAAGGATGATCTGGACCTGGTCGATCTACTGAGTCAGTAAAGTGTTTTTCAATTACTCTAGCTCCTAATGCTACAGCACCTAAAACTGTGACATAACCAGGCATATGATCACTTAGTCCAGTTATGATCCCGGGATATAAATCCTGAAATTGTGACAAAACATTTAGCTGTATACAATTATAGTTTTCAAAATTTGCAGTATAATTTGTGTTGCATTGAAAAAGAATTAAATCTGAGGAGATACGCAAAAAAGCATCTACCGCTCGTTTAACATCTTTCAGATCTGATGCCCCTGTAGCTAGTAGGGTAGGCTTCTTTTTAGATGCAATATATTCAATAATTTCAATCCATGTTATATCTCCTGAACCAATTTTATATGCTGGAACATATTGATCTACAAAATCACATAGCTGAAAAGAATATGGGCTTGTAAAAAAAGATATTTCTGCTTTTTTACAAGTTTCCATAAGTGTTTTAGTCCACTCTTGATTAAGAGAAGCATCTTTATATGTTTCATAAACAGATTTTTCCCAATAAGCTTGATGAGATTTGCTCCCTCCAAGCTTTTTGAAACCAAAGTCACTGACCAATGAGTCTGCAGTATAATGTTGAAATTTTGCTGCATCAGCACCGGCTTCTTTAGCCAAGTATATTAAATCCTTGGCACGATCTAAATCTTGATCAAAATTAGACCCTATTTCCGCTATAAAGTATGTAGGGTCTTCTTTACTTATTCTCTTTCCATCAATAAAAATATCTGCTGATGGTTTCAAAATATTTGTCATTTTTTCCTCCATTCTCTGAACTTATTTTGACAGAGTTTTTGCCTTTATAAAATTGCTATAAAATTAAGATAAAATCTTAACACTTAATATTTTTTAGGTTTTGCAACAGTAATTTCATATATCATCTGTCTAAGTATTTCATCATTTCTAACAAGTTTTGTAATGTTTTTTGCATTTGGCTTACTGATCCTTTTTAAAATAAACTTTGCAACAGAAAAATCTTCATGATAATCTATTGTAAATCTCAATTCAGGATTAATATAACTAGGCATTCGAAGTTTTTTTATTTTAAAATCTTTAGGATTTGAATGGATATAATATGTTACATGTTCTTTCGTTCGTGGATCATGCGATCCTAACTGGTATGCTTTTTCAAGGGCTCTTCTAGTAACAGCCTCTACAAAAAATCCGACAGGCATTACAATGGCATTTTGACCAGACTCTGTGTAGTATGAACAATAATCGTCATCGGATTCAATTGCTGAGATTTGATCTTCCATTAGTTTGCTATCGATAAATGGATTATCACTACATATACGCAAAAATCTATCTGTTTGAAATTTCCTGCAGGACCCTATAAATCTCTTTATAACATTTTTCTCAGATCCGCGAAAACAAAGCAACCCTTTCTTATTGCAAAATTCTTCAATTCTGTCATCCACAGAATTAATGGTTGTTGCTACTATAATTTTATTTATGGATGATACCTCTTTTATTCTGTCAATGCAATGATCTAATATTGTCCTCCCATTAATTTTCAGCAAAACTTTCCCAGGTAGTCTAGTTGAACCTAATCTAGCTTGTATTATTGCATCTATAGTGTTAGCCAATAGTTATATTACCTATATCATTGTAAAACCACCATCGACTGGTATAACCGTCCCAGTAATGTAAGATGATGCTGAAGATGCCAAAAAAACAGCAACCCCTTTCATATCATTGTGGTATCCCATTCTATTCATCGGAACTTTTTGAATATATTTTTCGATAAAAGACTTATCTTGATTGTTAAACATCCCACCAGGCGCAATACAATTCACTCTAACATTACTATTCGCAAAATATGAAGCTAAATACTTTGAGAACATGATCATCCCTCCTTTTGTATACGGATAATCTGGCTCTGTATTAATATTCGTCCCTTCATAAATAGACTTGTCTGGTGCGACTAATCCGTAGATTGAGGCGATATTTATTATACTACCTCCTCCCTCTGCTGCCATTGTTTTCGCAAAAGCTCTACAAGTCAGGAAAAGTCCTCTAGCATTTACTTCCATAGATCTATCCCATTGAAGCACATCATCATCAATAAACTTTTTCATTGGTCTTTCAACTCCACAATTAATTAGGATATCAGGTGTTTTGAAGTTTTTCTTGATATTTTTTATCAGTTGATTTACATCAAACTCATTAGATTGATCTAATGACTCACCAGCAACATCAAGACCTCTTTTTTTTAAGCTAACTATTTCTTTATCTTCATCCTTGGTAGAGGGCGAAACAACAAATACTTTTGCTCCTGCTTCTGCAAGCGCTTCAGACATTGGAAGCCCTATTTTACCTTTACCGCCTATGACAACCGCACAATGATCTTCAAGTGAAAAGAGTTTTTCGATGTGAGTTTTGGTTTTTGACACTATAATTAAACCTAATTAATAGTTAAAGTTAATTTTTTATGTAAAATAATTATCAAGTTGTTTTTTGTTTATTTTTAAAACTTTCAGTTTGTTTCTCATCCAAATGCACAGGACCATAAGAGCAAGGTTCCCCCCATAAGTTATCCTTCCACCACTCATTATTTTCTATCCACCAAACTCTTGGGTCTCTAAATGTATCTGCCGTATTCCAAAATTCATCCTCACTCATTTCTACATAATCAAGCCAATAATATAGATCACTAGGGATAACAGCATCATACTCCCGGACCTTTTCAATGCCTTGTTCACGACTCATATAGCCTGTTCGAATATCTTTAGAAGCGTGATCAGAGCAACGACCATAACCAAATTTTATGAATTTCATAAAATCATGTGACCCATTTTCATAACGATCGTCTAAATTGGAGAATCTCCTATATGTTCTCTCAAAAGGTTTTTCAGATTCTCTCCAACCATATTGATCTTTAACTAACTTAAAATGCGCATTGGGATCCCACTTAAAAAAATTACCGATGTATAGCCCTCTTACTCCAACTCTAAGGATATCTTCATCTGAAGGATATTTTGACCATAACATATCTTTTTCAGATAAATCATCCTTAGGATCATTAATCAAATCATACCATTCATAACCCCTTAGTGCATGCTCATGTCGAACTCTCGCGCTAAATTCCACAAAATCATGTGCATCAAACATTCCCGAAATATCCCAAAAAATTTCCCCCCAAATAACTAAAGGGATATTAAAATTAACTGCAACTTGAATTGGGGCGGACATGATTCCACAATGATTTTGCCAATTCATATCTCCCATTCTT
>CEQP01051560.1_pt1 | contig 10677 bp, 11 predicted proteins | sample 356291 | NCBI WGS metagenome assembly CEQP01 (sample SAMEA2621221, study PRJEB7988) | marine metagenome | isolation source: saline water (ENVO:00002010), including | reverse complement strand
GAAGGAAGAAGAGAAGGAAGAAGAAACTGTAAACAATACGAACAATATAAGTACCGAAAATACGAATAATCTACCTGGTACGAGTAGTACAAATAGATAATTACTTCTTTTAATTTTTTTAAATTTGATTTTTTAGTATTAATAGTAATTAATAATAATTAACTATTGATATTGCCATGCGTTTAACTGATTATATTTATCCACATCTTGATGAGGATCCACGGGAAGGATGTCAGATGATAGATTCCACAAGATTTAGTTGTAAAAAATGTATTCAGTATGGAATTATTAATTCTGACGAAATGAGGGTTGAACCGTGTACTATTTGTGCAATGGCAAATGGTGGTGCTTGGGGATGGGAAAAAGACCATTACGGAGACCCTAGTTATTCATTTAAGACAAATGGGTGCCCACCCGGGAGAGATAGTATTTCAGATGTCCTTTCAATTCATGATGTTGATCCAGAGGTAGATTGGTTCATTACTGATGAAGAAGTTGTTCTTGGATTTGCTCAATATGCCCTCTACAACCATTACAAATGGAAAGATATTCTTGATTTAAAAGAAGGTGTATCAAAACATAGAACAGGGATCCCTCCAATGAGTTACCTACAACCATCCGAGGACAATTTGGATTATCATTGGTATTGGTGGAAGATTATTCCATATGGAGTTGTCCTTCCAAAAAGATTACGGAATGTTCTCCAAAAACAACTTGTTCAATATGAACTTGAAATGGTGAATCAAGATCTCTTTATTCCAAAAACCCATCAATTGAAAGGGGATCGTGAACTATCGGATGATATTTGGGAAACCTTCTGGGATACATATGTTGAACCTGGACATGTTGCCCATCTCTTCAGTCTAACACTCAAATCTGTACTTGAAATATGTATTCCTCATACAAGTATACTTGAGGGTCAAAGAGGTTGGTTCAATCAAGAAATTAATAGTTTTTCAATCGTTGAACAACAGGACATAGAAGGGTATGATCTACCTGAATGTGATAAATTATGGGTACAACTGTGTTGTGCTTCAAGGTTCACAGAACATTCCAAATATTTCATCCTACGAGGAGAAGGAACTCTATTTAATGAAGATTTTTCCGAAGGTGAACGTATTCTACGAATACTTGATCGAGATATTTTCGGAACATATTTAACCGATGTAATCACTTATTCATGTGAGAATGCATTCTATCGAAGAGAAAATATTGTGAGTCAATCACAAAACATAAAAGATCTTTGGAATACACTTAATAATGATATATTTTCACTCTCCTTTGATGTGGTTAGAAATCTATGTATAGAGAGCACCGATTGGTTTGAAGAACGTTTAACATATGTTCATCTTATGGATGATTATGGTAATGAAAGATTTTTCCGTGAGGATAATTATAGTACAAATGATAATAATGAGGGAGATTATCATGTAATTTCTTATGAAATAAATACAAATGATGGAGAAGATAATATACCTGAATGGACTGAACATATTAGTAAATTAAAAGAACTACAAATCATCATTGATGATGAAGTAAAAGAAAAGGTAGATGATGGTACATATCTAAAAATTATGGATGGTCTGGGGGAATTGTATAACATGTATCAATAAAGGATTCATAAATTCACTTTCTAAGTATTTCTTCTAGTTCTTTCCCTATCTTATAATCTATCTTACTCGAGTATTTTTCTAACCATTCTTTAACAGCTATCTGTTTTTGTTCATACTCATTTTGTAATGCATCTTCATCCAGTGTATTAGAGATAAGTTCATCAAGTTCACATGTATCCGGTGGTCGTATTTCGGGATGTAAATTATAAATCCCTTTAACCCATTTTTTTTCCTCCGTATTTATATGATATGGAAAATCATAGGGTTCTCCATAAATACCATCCCTTTTCCACAGTGGACCTTCTATCCAGCACGGGTGTTTGTATCTTCTGTCAGGTTCATAGCATCTTCTACAGAAACCATCCTTATAAACTTTTTTATTACATCGTTGAAAATCATTCCATACTGTACCAGTCATTGTTATACGATTTATATCATTATTACGAATACATTTCCTTGCTTTACACCCACTCATTTGATTTGTTGAATTGAATTGAAAAGGAAACACCAAAATATATTCAAATTTATTTACTTAAATAAAAAATGAAGCAATGATAATACAATGGAAACACACTCAATTGATAGGAATTCAATGATAGTAATTATTAAAGGGAAAACCCTTTGTGAACTCTATTATCAAATTCTCCCCCATACTGTATACACAGGAAATGAATTATTCCCCTACGAAGATAAATCACTTTTTAAACATTTAAATATAGATGAAGAACATTTTGATTTAATCATTATTGGTAAGAAAGTTATGAAACAACAGATTGATACGATAAAAAATGAAATCTTACAAAAAACAGTTTGTAGTATTCAACATGTTATCTTTGAATATGAAGAACTACTCGATGATACAATTGAGGTACAGTTTGATTATCATAACATAACAATTAATGGTACAAGAAATAGTTATACAATTCAATATTTGTTTAAGAATAACAATTGGATTGAAATAAATCAAAATATTATAGTGTAATATACTGATATCATGTTTTTGGGTACTCTATTAAATTGGATAAAAGAAAGAGGATAATGCACAAGCAACTCAGTGACCTGTATCACCACCGGTTGCGTACCTGTGTGTATCTATATCCCGTTTATAATGATCCTGCTTTGAATCCCACTTCTCAGCGGGTTCCACTACATAATGATTCCACAAACTACCTATCTCTGTTGCTAACGCGCCGAAGCCAGAAGGGTCGACTTGTTCTTGTTCAAATTCAGAAATTCCCTGCTGCTGTTCTTGAAATGTTGCCATTGTGCCAATATTGTTACTAGGTAATCCCTCTACTATTTTATTTATATTCTTAAATATGATAAATGCTAGAATGATACATAAAAAAAAAGCGATGTTCTTTTTTGTTTCTTTATTCATTTATTATTAATAAATATTTTTTAATTGGGTATTTAAAGAGATAAATAGTATCAATAGTTAAAATGTTTTCATGTTTAAAACGGTTTTTTTGTAGTGGTAGGGGAACTGTAGTCGAAAAGGTGAAAGGGACATATACATTAGAACTTCAGGGTAATAAATACTATGTGGGAGAGTCTAACGATGTTAAAAGGAGAATATGGGTCCATGAAAACGGTCATGGGTCTGCTTGGACAAAGAAGTACGAAGTATTGAAACAAATTGAACCAATCGAGGATGTGGATGTCGATTTTACAGAATTAAAACAGACATTACTCATGATGGAAAAATATGGGATTGATAATGTTCGTGGTTCATTATTTACTAGTCCATTTCCTTTATCAAACTATGAAAAAGTCATGGCGGCCCAACTGTATTGTGAGTTACATGGATTATGTCGTAAATGTGGTGGAGAAGGTCATTTTATTACTCAATGTAAAAATGAAACTCCGAAAGATTGGGTACAACAATTCGGAGGAGTCTTACAGTTTGAAAACATCAATACAAAAAGGATCTGTTTAGGATGTGATACCGAAATATCTTCTTTACCGAAGAATTATAGATATTGTCGGAAGTGTTTTTATGAAAAAAATAAGTATTAATTTAATTTAATTTTAATATTACAAGGGTTCATAATTTGTGGGACATTTGTAAGGTCTATTGTTTCAACCTCTATCTGTTCTACATTATTCAATGAAACAAAATGATAGATAAAACTTTGTGCTAAAAAGATAACTAATTCTTTCGCAGGACAACGTTGTGGACCTTGATTGAATGATATTGCATAATAAGATTGTTCCATATCTTTTGTCCATCGTTCAGGATTAAATGAATTCGGATTGTCAAAGAACTCTTTTTCTCTTAGAACAGGGTTATTGAGAATAAGGAATTGTGTCCCTTTTTGAAAGTGATAGTTTTCATCAAAGGAATAATCTTTTGTTAATGTCCTGAATGTTGTAATTAATGGATTCATTAGACGGAGTGTTTCTAAGATACATTTCCTCAAATAAGATAATTCATAAATTTTTTTTGATACTAATTTATCATTATGATAAGTTTGTACTGACGTAATCTCATTCATAACTTTCTGTAATGCATTTTTATCATTGAATAATAGCGTTAAAATACGAGGGATCGATGTAATATACAATCCTACTAATGGGAATATAAAATGTGGGATTTGATGTTTAACTTCTTCTGGATCAGATGACATAGACAAACATAGGTGAATTAATGAATTTACATTTGGATTTTTAATATGTTTTTCTAGGAATTGGTTATAATTCAAGACTACAAATGAATCGAGTTTAAAACCGGGATAGAATGTATCTGTTGTATTTGCTTCTGAAAAAAGATTAAATACGTCTTTATTCATTTTATTTGTATTAAATACAATCTTTGCTGTCATATACCTTCCTATGTTTACAAAATCTTTGTATTTTAGAATACATTTATTCTTCCATCGTTTATTCATAAAATGATGGATATCATTGTTATATTTTTCAGAATAAACATGAAGTTGATCTGTTAAAAGTGCTTTTTCATTCATTTCCCTTCTTCTTTTCCATGGACAACCTGAACTCACACCTACATTTTTTTTCATAAAGGAATGAAAAATCTGTTGTTTCAGTTTTCCAACAGTAAACGTATCTGGAGAGTTATCTAGAATTTGTTTGATGTACTTTACATTTGTAACAACATAGATATCTTGATTGAACATTTTTGATGGTGCAAAATCACCATGTTTTTCTTTGTAATCATTGTACAGGTTTACACCCGCACCATCTTTTAGAAAGATACTTGATATTTTATACCATGGACAACTTGGTGTTAGAATCCCTCGTTCAAGGATAATATGGTTCAAAAACCATAATTTAATTTGATCATAGTTTTTGTATAGATAGATGAAAATGATAAAAAAAACAACAAGGATAAGTTTTTTCATATGAATCATCACTTATATATATTTATTAATATAATAAATTATTAGATTCCACGTTATCATGTATTTTATAACTATATAAACATAGTATTCTTTCCATTCTTCTTTTGTATAATTATATGGAAATAAAATAGTTTGTTGTAATATCGCTATACTTATCACAGATAATATAGAAACTACAAGGAATCTCATTCTCAAAGATAATTTGTATTTTTCTGCGATGAATAAAGATAATATATTCCATATACCAAACCATATTGGTGCTGCCAAAGTATATGGGAAATATTCAAAATTTTTATCTCTATGATAAGCACCATAGTAAAATGATGCCACGACAGGGAAAGAAGAACCAACTATAAATTCTTTTAGGTATTTCATAATATTAATCATAGATATTTTTCTAACGTAATTTTGAATAAATGATACAATAGATAACATAGAGTATCGCCCAATGAACGGCATAGATTTCAAGTGATTTTTTACCAATATTTTTTAAAACATCTGATACAGGGTTATCGACAAGATATTTTGGTGTATTAATATCATTGGTTGATAAATAATGTCCAATAAATACTCCTATACAGATTAGAATTATCCAAGGGAGGATAGGGAAATGGTCGACCGCTGAATATTTATCATTATAGAATCCGCTTATAAATGCAAGAGGAGAAGGGATACTACGAAATAACTCCGGATGGAGTTTGTTAAGGATAAATAGAGTTATAAATAATCCAGTAATTATTTTCATTGTATCACTATCATCGACAAACATGAAAAGAAGGAGGGAAGAGACAGAAACAAAGTGAAGGATACCAAATTTCACATATCTTTCTTTGAAGACATAATACGTAAATAGACTCATGAGAACAGCATAAAACCCTATTTTCCCGATACGTTGTAAGTGATAGGATGATTCACTTGTTTTTTTCTTCGCAAAGACTAAATTAATACCTACACATGTAATGAATATGATTTGTGCAACTTTTGCAACTATTTTTAGAGTCAATGTGTTGTATTCGATTTCTTTAAAACCATATTGATTTGGAAAGTAAAAGAAATGAAAAACAACCATACATAGTACAGCGATTCCTTTGAGAATATCAATTTCATCATACCTCCTCATAAGTTATATACTAATACAACATAATTATTAAATTTGAATTTGTTATTTAAAAAATAACAGACAATAATACATATATGATGAATAACAAAGAAAAAGTAGTAGAAGAGTATGAAGAAAAAGATCTTCGGACACATATTTATGAAACAACAGATACTTATGCTGGATCGGATCAATTAATCAAAACACCCTTGGCGGTCATGAAAGATAGCGATAAGAAAATTACTCTAGGAGATACAGAACATATCCCAGTGATCTACAAAATGTTTGATGAAATTATTGTGAATGCAAGAGATCAACGTGAAAGGTTGAAAGATAGGAAAGATGCTGTTCAACTTACCGAGATTAAGGTAGATGTTAATAAAGAGACGGGTGTTGTAAGTGTTTATAATAATGGCGATGGAATTAAGATAGAAAAACACAGTAGTGGATTATATAATCCACAACTTATCTTTGGAAGATTGCTAACATCGGGTAATTATAAAAAGGGAGAAAAGAGAACTGTTGGTGGTAAGAATGGATATGGTGCGAAAATTGTAAATATCTTTTCTACCTCTTTTGATGTTGAAACGGGGGACCGTTTTACAAAGAAGAAGTATACACAGCATTTTCATGAGAATATGAAGCAGGTGGATGATCCTATCATTAAAAAGTTCACTGGAAAACCCTATACAAAGATAACATGGAAGACGGATTTTGATAGATTTGGAATCACTGGATTTACCAATGATATGGTTTATCTTATGAAACGTAGGGTTCATGATATTGCAGGTGTAACGGATAGCAAAGTAAGTGTATTCTACAATGGTAAGAAGATTAATGTAAAATCCTTCCAAGATTATATTGAATTGTATCCAAGTAGTACTCCAAAAATTTATGCGAATCTATCTGAAAGATGGGAGATAGGAGTATGTGTATCACCGAATGATAAGTTTGAACAAATTTCATTTGTCAATGGTATCTCAACCCCGAATGGCGGGACACATGTTGACAGTATTACAAAAATCTTAACTTCTGGTGTAGTGAAACAGATTAAGAAGAAAAATAAGAAAGACGTCCAAGAAAAGTATGTGAAGAATTATCTATCTGTTTATTTGAATTGTATTATTGAGAATCCAAACTTTGATTCTCAAGCAAAGGAACGATTGATTACACCGAAATCTAAGTTCGGATCCAAACCTGAGATAGATGAAAAATATATTAAAAAGATATGTGAATCAGGTCTATCTGAAAAGGTAATGCAATTCTCTGATTTTAAGGAGAATACATTGGCAAAGAAAACAAATGGTGTAAAGAAAAATAAGTTGAGAGACATTCCAAAATTAGATGATGCGAATTGGGCGGGAACCCGTCGATCAGAACAATGTACATTAATCCTTACAGAGGGTGATTCAGCAAAGTCAATGGCAATTGCTGGTTTGTCGATTGTCGGGAGAGATAAATATGGTGTCTTTCCATTGAAGGGTAAAGTCCTAAATGTCCGGGATGCCAATATCAAACAGATTGTGAATAATACAGAGATTACAAATATTAAAAAGATTCTAGGTTTAGAATCTGGAAAGAAGTATACAAATACAAAAACCCTTCGTTATGGAAAAGTTATGATTATGACAGATCAAGACCATGATGGATCTCACATTAAGGGATTAGTCCTCAATATGTTTCATAGTCTATGGCCTGAACTACTCCAACTGAATTATGTAAATTGTATGGTAACGCCCATTATCAAAGCAAATCAAGGAAAAAAGGTCAAATCATTCTATACGTTGACAGATTACAATAAATGGAAGGAGAAAGGGACAAATAATAAATGGAATATTAAGTATTACAAGGGATTGGGAACATCGACATCAAATGAAGCGAAAGATTATTTCCGAGATCTAAAAGTGAATCAATACATTACAAATGAAGGATCAGATGAAACAATGATCCTAGCATTTAAGAAAACCGAAGCGGACCAAAGGAAGAATTGGTTAAAGACTTACAAGGAAGAAGAAATTCTTGATTACAATTGCAAGGAAACAAAGATTACTGATTTTATTAATCGCGAATTCAAGCATTTTTCCAATTCAGATAATATGAGATCAATTGGATCATGTATTGATGGTCTAAAAGTATCTCAACGCAAGATCTTATTCTCTTGTTTGAAGAGAAAACTGTACAAAGAAATTCGAGTAGCACAACTTTCAGGTTATGTTAGTGAACAGGCAGCATATCATCATGGAGAAGCATCGCTACAAGGGGCGATTGTTGGAATGGCTCAAAACTTTGTAGGGGCAAATAATATTAATTTACTCCAACCGAACGGTCAATTTGGAACACGAATCATGGGTGGTAACGATTCAGCAAGTGCAAGGTATATTCATACTCAGTTGAACCCGATAGTCGATACTATTTTCCCACAAGCAGATCTTCCTCTTCTAGAATACATTAATGATGATGGACTAATGGTTGAACCAAAATGGTATTGTCCTATCCTTCCGATGGTCCTTGTGAATGGAATGGTTGGAATTGGAACGGGTTTCAGTACAAAAATACCTCAATACAATCCACTTGATTGTACAAACAACCTTAAGAGGAAAATGAATGGACTTCCATATTTATCAATGAAACCGTATTATCGCGGGTTCAAAGGGAAGGTTGTAAAAGTTGATGAAAAAGGGATTTCAAAATTCATTACAAAGGGTAAATACTCTATTGAAGATGACAAAGTAACTATTACTGAACTACCTGTCGGTTATTGGACACATGATTTTAAGGAATTTTTAGAGAATACAATTCGAATGGACGATTCATGGATTCTTGACTATGAGAACCATTCTACCGATGAAAAAGTAAAATTTGTTGTAAAAGTGAATGATGAAACACTCTTCGACAATACATACAAGGTAAAGGATGTAATTGAAGAAAAGTTTAAACTTACAACTTCTAAATCAACTACAAATATCCATCTCTATACAAAGGATGGAGCAATTAAAAAGTACGATACAATCTATCAGGTTATTGATGATCATTATTATGTTCGTTTGAATATGTACCAAAAAAGAAAAGACTATCAACTTGAAACTCTAACAAAAGACATTCAATTGCTCGAATCGAAGATGAGATTTATTGAATCTGTCATTGATGAGAAGATCCAAGTTTATAAAAAATCAAAACAATCGATCATTGATGCATTGAAATCATTTGAATTCCCCTTCTATGAGGATAACTGTATTGTTGATTATGAGGAGAAAGAAATTACAAGTGAATATAATTATCTATTGAACCTTTCTGTGTATAGTTTTACATTGGAAAAGGTTGAAGAGTTAAAAGAAAACATTTTGAAACATAAGAATGAATTTGATGAATTAGAAAAGAAAGATATCAAGGATATTTGGAGGGAAGAATTGGACAATTTTGAGGAAGCATATAAGAAGATGTAATTATTTTACTTCATATTTTGGAAGATAACCAATAATGTTTGTGGTGATTAGTGATAATAGTAGCGGTATAATTGGTAGTAATATTAAAGAATAATTAGATAAATAAGGTAATTTTTTTTCAGGTATTTTTTCTGCTATTTTATATCCAATATAAAATGATAGTTGATCACCGAACATATTAAGAATACTATCTGGATATGTTTTACAATCTTCAATGGGTAGAATAGGCGGTAATTTTATACATCTACCACCAAAATAGGGGACATAAATAAAGTTTTCAAAAAATTCAAAGAATACATGAAAAAGGTTCGCTACTACAACAGATAATCCCATTCTTTGTAAAATCATACCACCCACCATATGACTTATACTATAAACATCTAAAAAGTCTCGACCCATTATATTATATTATATTATAATTATTATGGGGATAATATTTTCATGTTTTAAAAAAGAAGAGAAGAGTACAATAGATGAATTATTGAATACAACCGGTAGATATTGTTTTCATTGCAACACAACATTTATTGATAAAAAAAAATACAACGAACATTTATCTGTTTGTGATCATTTAAATAAGGAAAAATAACAAACTAATCATTGAGTAAACACTGATTTTTCAAACCCCTTTATCCTAGGATTAAATGATTGAATGGATTGTTCTAAATTAGTAATATCTTGAAAAATAATTTTTTCAACACCTAAATCCTTTTCAATTTCTAGGTTAGTTTTTTGAAAACATAATAATTCTTCTTTGGTTGGAATATCAATACCAAATGTATTTGTATTAATAATTTCTGGCGAACTAATCGCGATAAATATCTTTTTTACTCTATATTCTTTTAATAAATTTACTATATATTTAATTGTATTTCCTCGAACGATTGAATCATCTACAATTAATATATTTTTATTTTGAATTAAATGTTGAATGACATTTAATTTCCGTTTAATATTTTTTTTCCTTTTCTTCTGTGAATCCATAATGAATGTTCTATTCACATATCTATTTTTAGTAATCGCTTCAAAATAAGGTTTTTTTAATTGTTTTGATATTTCTAATGCAACTGGTTTACTTGTATCGGGTACAGGGATTACACAATCAATTCCATCAATATCAATTGTTTTTCTAATTTTTTCTGCTAGATATTCTCCCATCT